>Ga0256405_10001618_pt1 | contig 59744 bp, 47 predicted proteins | sample RumenRJG_02DNA_FD_189096 | JGI IMG/M metagenome (GOLD analysis project Ga0256405, IMG submission 189096) | Bovine rumen microbial communities from Lethbridge, Alberta, Canada - RJG_02 | ecosystem: Host-associated > Mammals > Digestive system > Stomach > Rumen | place: Canada: Alberta... | reverse complement strand
TTATCTTATTCATAACGACCTTCATTTAATGTTTGCGGTAAATCCGTATCTGTTTATATACATCTACAGTTTACACGGTAAATCCACGATTTGCATTCATTCGTGGAGGTCGTTTCATATTGTCTTTCAGACCGAATTTACAGATGTGACAGCTGCGGAAATGAAATTGACAGAGACGAACAGGCTTCAATAAATCTGTTAAATTTGATTAAAAAAAGCGGTGTAGCTAACGCCGTCAGGAGTCCGGAGCTGAGATCAATACTGGCTGACTTAAATAAGAATCAGCTGGCAAATCTGGCGATGAAGGCTTAATTTGGTAAAAAATTTATTTTATAGGTTTTTATAGATCCAAAATAGCGGAAATCATGGGAGATATTCTGCTTAATGAATGTGGCCTTAACCGAGGAACCACCTTCCACACTGTTCATAACTACATTGATACAAAAGAAATGATTCTGAGAAAAGGAGCTATTGCCGCTCATAGTGGAGAGATGGTTCTTATACCAATTAATATGCGTGACGGGAGCATTATCGCACGGGGAATTGGAAACCCGGAATGGAATTACTCAGCGCCTCACGGAGCAGGACGAGTGCTGTCTCGCACCCAGGCTAAAAACACTCTAAGCATGGATGAATTCAGAGAAACAATGCAGGGCATTTACACAACATCAGTATCCTCAGCCACTCTGGACGAATCTCCAATGGCATACAAATCCATTCATGACATTATCGATGTCATTAACGACTCAGTGGATATAATAGATGTACTAAAACCTGTGTACAACTTTAAAGCGTAGAAGAGTACCCGCACACCTCCCCTTTCAGATAATGGACAGCTGAAATTAATTCACCGACCAATGCACAGAACAGCTACTGCGGACGTATTCTGTTGATGCTGCTCCTTGCACTTATGAAAGACACAAGCATGCATATAAAGGTACTTATGACAAACATCATAAGTAGCTCCCTGAAGTTCAGGCCCCTGAACATTATATGGGTTCCATATGCCTCAGCCACATGATTTAAATATCTTTCAGTAGAAAAAATCACAATGGTTCCCAACCACCATGACACAAAACACCCCAGAAATCCGAGCCACATGCCAAGATATACGTAAGGTCTGATGATGTAGAAATCAGTTGCCCCCACCAGTTTCATCACCTCAATTTCATTGCGATGAAGTAACACTCTGTTAGAAACGGTATTTATCAGGGTAAACACCAGCGAAAGCAAAAGTATAGCGGCCATAACTGCAGTAATATAGCGCATGGCATCTGTAATCGAATTGATTTTCTTGAACCAGTCCCGGTCTACCCTTACCAGTTCAACGTACTTGTTATTCTTTATTTCCTTGACCAAAAGATCAAGATTCTCTGTACTTGCTTCTACCTCTTCGGAAGGAATAAGCACAACCGCATGTGGCAAAGGATTTTCAGCATTCCCCATAACTTCATGCTCACTGATTCCCATTGATGAGGCAAAAGATTTAAGACCATCATCCTTGGTAATCAGCTCGGCTGATTTAATTCTCCCGTCTGACTGCAGGTCATCCTTAATCTGAAATGCAACTACCGAATCAACATCATTCTTCAGATATATGGTTATGTTTCTGCCTATTGTGAGATCTGATGTAGACTCCTTGAAATTCTGCATAAACACATAGAATATTGACGGAATGGTAAGTGTCAGAGCTATTACGGCTATGGCAAGAAGCGTTCCCGTGAAATTCACGCTTACCAGAGTGTTATAGACATAATGGATATCTCTTAAGTTACGTCTTATGAAACCTATCAGACTTCTCATACCTCACCATCCTGCCTGTAATTACCGAAACTGACTGAATTCACCGTCATAAACAAGATGTCCTCTGTTTAAAACCAGTGTACGGTGAGGTTTAGTTGCCAGCAAATCAATGTCATGACTTGCCATAATCACGGTTGTCCCGTCCTGATGCAGCATCTCAAAAAGATCCAAAATATCCAGTGACAGTCCTTTATCCAGATTTCCGGTAGGCTCATCGGCAAGTATCACGTCAGGATGAGCCACAATGGCTCTGGCAATTCCAACACGCTGCTGTTCACCGGTACTCAGGCAGTATGGGTAGTATTCATCCTTATGTCTGAGACCAACCTTATCAAGAACCTGCCTAACGAGATCCATGGATTCTTCCTCGGTGTAATCCCTTATAAGTAAAGGCAACGCCACATTCTCTGCCACTGTTCTGTTCATCATCAGATGATGGTCCTGGAAGATCATGCCTATCCTGCGTCTCAGAAAAGGAATCTTTTTTAAGGATATATCAGTAATATCCTGATCATTGAACAGAATCTGTCCAATGCTTGCCCGCTCAATAACGGCGATCAGTTGCAGCAGAGATGTTTTACCAGCTCCGGAATGTCCCGTGAGATAGACAAATTCACCGGGATTTACCTTAAAACTTATATTCTGCAGGGCTATCTGCCCCTGCTGATATATCTTGCTAACTGATTTAAACTCAATCATTGAACCGTACCATGACCAGTTATGGTCTACTCTTCATCAAAGAGAGCCTTAACGAAATCATCCGCATTGAACTCTCTCAAATCATCTATTCCCTCACCGACACCTATATAACGGATAGGAATCCCGAAATTATCGGCAATATTAAAGATTACCCCGCCCTTTGCCGTGCCATCAAGCTTGGTAATATTAATACCGGTCAGCGGAACGACATCGCCGAAAAGTTTTGCCTGACTTATCGCATTCTGTCCCGTTCCGGCATCTACCGTCAACATAACCTCGTGCGGAGCATCAGGATCAATCTTCTGCATGACACGTACAATTTTCTGAAGCTCCGTCATCAGATTGGCCTTATTCTGCAAACGTCCGGCAGTATCTGCTATCAGTATGTCATATCCCTTGGCTTTGGCGCTCGCCAGAGCATCATAAATCACTGAAGCACTGTCAGCTCCGGTACTTTGGGCAACTACAGGAATGTTGTTACGCTGCCCCCAGACCTTTAACTGCTCAACGGCGGCAGCTCTGAAAGTATCACCGGCAGCAAGCATGACCTTATGCCCCTGCGATTCAAACAGTTTCGCCATCTTGCCGATGGTTGTGGTCTTTCCTACCCCGTTTACGCCCACCATCAGAATGACAAAAGGCTTTTTGGATGTATCAATGACAAGAGGGGTAGATACCTTGTCCAGAATACCGTGAAGTTCCCCCTTAAGACGCACAACGAGACTGTCCGCATCGGTCAGTTCCTTAAGTGAGGCTTCTGCCGTCAGCTTTTCTATAAGCTTTTCCGTAGTTTCAATGCCTATATCCGCCGTAATCAACGTTGACTCAAGATCTTCGAAGAGCTCATCATCAATCTTTCTGCCTTTAAATAGAGCCTTAATGCCAAGACCAAGGTTTTCTCTTGTTTTTTTCAGGCCACTGACGAGTCTTTTAAAAAACCCCGGTTTTTCCTTAGGAACAGGGAGAGGCTTCTCATCCTGCACCAGTGTCGCATCAGCGGAATTTTCAGGGGCTGCGGTCTCTTCAGTTTCGGCCGCAATATTTTCAACAGGTGTTTCTATATGTTCTGCACTATTTTCATTAACCGTTTCGGAAACGTTAACGGAATTTTCATTCTCCGGTGACACAACCTTATTTTCTTCTGACTGTTTTCCCTTACCAAACCAGGAAAACCAACCTTTCTTAGTCATAATGTTCTTCTTTATACTTTAGTGTTATATTTGTTAAAAGATTTCAGACTGACACTCCCGGGACAATGATCCTGGGATTCCTGCTTCAACCTTCGAGGCGCAGCAGGGCTGTGTCTTACACGAAGTCTAGGAAGTACGATACTTCCAGCCTACGGCGCAGGCTTAAATTTCCGTATGTCATACGGTATTATCAACAAAAACACCGGCAGTAATTCCCGGAAGAAATCCTGAAAATATTCCGCCTGCCGTGGTTTTAGGTTAAATCTGCTAATAGAAACAAAGTGACTACAGCAGATCATCAGACGATAAAGAGTCTTTTATTTAAAAAACATTATTATTTTACCCAAATCGTGTTCTAAAATATACAAATAATTCAATAGGCTTCAGGTATAAAATGAACAAAAACAAAACATCCGGCTCAGCCAGCGGAATAATCAGAATCATTTCCGGACTGCACCGGGGCAGAAAGCTCCCGGTTCTCGATGCACAGGGACTGCGTCCGACCACGGACAGGGTAAAAGAAACCCTGTTTAATTGGCTAATGTTTAAAATTCAGGATAAAAAGGTTCTGGATGCCTTCAGCGGTGCAGGATCTCTTGGTTTTGAAGCTCAGTCAAGAGGAGCATCGGAGGTGGTCATGCTTGAACTCAGTCCTCAGGTAGCTGACCAGTTGAAGAAAAATGCTGACACTCTCAAATGCTCAAATGTAACAATAAAACAGACAGACACCATAAAATATCTCAAAGGATGCAACCGGAGCTTTGATATTATTTTTCTGGATCCACCTTTCAGAACAGGACTGCTTGAAGAGTCACTTAAACTTCTTAATGACACCATCGCCCCACAGGGTTGCCTTGTTTATGTTGAGCATGAAAAAGAAAACGAGCCGGAACTACCAAAAAAATTCAAACTGCTCAAGGAAGGTCATGCCGGACAGGTAACGTATTCCCTCTATGAAATCGTAGCCGACTAACAGAAAACATCTCAATGTTTTCTGTTACATGCCGACGACTGACTGTTATGAACACGACTTCTAACCCAGAATCAGGTCGGTATCCCGTTTGTGACGATTTTCCTCTATGATGCCAAGATATTTGATGGCCATAACCTGGCCATTCTTCAGTTCCCTTTGGCTTAGGTGAGATAACAAACTGTTCTTGAAATTGATGGCATCCCTGTATGTATTGTCGAATGACAGACACAGAACTGTCCACATGTAGGCATCAACATAACTTCTGTCCACACCTGCTCCGTCCCTGTACATCTTGGCAAGTTCAAGCTGGGCTTCGTGATCACCGCATTTGGCGGCTGTTGACAGAAGATCTCCGGCACTGAAATTATTGATCTCACATCCCAGACCAAAACGATACATTTTACCGAGCAGGGTTGTGGATTTTAAATGATTCTGCCCCACGGCCCGCTGGAGATAGCCGATAGCCTTGGAATAATCTCTTGGAAACAGATTTCCCTCCATGAAAAGACATGCCAGATAATACAACGCATCCGCATAGTTACGTTCAGCAGCCTCTCTTATCAGTTTCAATCCGTAATCAACAGAACTGTTTCTGACTTTTTCCTCCATGTGAAGAATACCAAGTCGATATGCGCATTCAGGAATATTTTTCTTGGCACCTATGTACAGCCACTTTTCGGCCTCATCATAATTTATCTGGATGTTGGAGTTATTGCGAAGATATACATTGGCCAGCAGGGAATATGCCTTATCATAATTGGCATTCACCAGAATACGGTAATAATTCGCAGCCTCATGATAATCACAAACTCCGCCTATCCCCTTCTCATACATCTGTCCAAGTGCAAGATATGCCTTCAGATACCCCAGTTCTCCGGCCTTACGGAAGTAATTAAATGCATCTCCTGTTTTGGAAATCATTCCAATGCCCCTGTAACAGAATATTCCCATCATGTAGAGAGCTTTCACGTAATTCTGCTCAGCAGAGTCATTTATGAGTGAAACAGCTCGACGATAATTACGCGGTACTATTTTCCCTTCGTAATAAATCATCCCCAGCTCATAAAGAGCCTCCCGATTACCCTCTGCAACAACCTGTTCCAGGAGCTTAAGCCCCTTCTCAATATTCTTAGGAACCTCACCTCCGCTCAGATAAAGTCTACTGAGTATCAGCATGCTCTGTGAATGGCCGAGTGCAACCTCCTTTTCCAACAGATTCATAGCCTTTTCAGGAGAACTAACGGAACTCTTGGGATTCATGTAAAGACTGGCCAAAAGATCTACGGAATTGTCACTTCCATGCTCCACTGCCTGACTCAGATATTTTTCAGCCAGTGACTCATCCCTCATGCAACCGCGGCCGTTGATGTAACATATTGCCAGTGATTCCATTGCCGGAATATACCCGCTTTCGGCAGACTTAACATAAAGTGAAAACGCCTTGGCATAATCCTGCTGGACGCCTCTTCCGTCAAAATACATCTTCCCCAGCCTGAACAGCGCCTTTGCATTCCCCTTATCGGCGACCATTCGATACCACTCAACGGACTTCTGCAGATTTACATCCAATACCTCGCCTTTGTCATACAGTTCGGCCATATAAAGCTGGGCATCGAGATCTCCTGCATTTGCAGCCTTCTCACACCACTGAATCGATTGAGCAAAGTCCTGTCTGACACCTTCACCCTTTGAGTACATTTGTGACACCAGATACTGTGCCCTTGGTTCGCCTCCGAGAGCCGCCTTGTTCATATACTCAAAAGCTTCATGATACTTCGGCTTGTAATTGTCATATTCTTTAAGATATTTATATCCATGCTGCTTGTCTGGAACCTGCTGAACCAATCTGAAAGAACTTGGCATTATGTCCATATCTGCAGGTCGTGCATAATTCTGAGGAAATGATTCTGCATCAAGCCTCTCCTTCAGCATGGATGCATATTCATACATTGCTGCAATATGCTCATGATCCGCCGCCTTCTTATACCAGACCATTGCATCATCGGTAAGTCCCCTTTTATGGTATATGCAAGCAAGCTTATACTGCGCTTCAGTAAAGCCTAACTCTGCGGACTTACTGTAAAGTTCATAGGCGATGTCGGAATATCCTTTACCTGATATGTCTCCGATAATGCCTGAAAGCATGTCGGCAGCCGCACCTGATTTAAGCAAATCAGTTGCTACTCCCTCACCTGCCGTTTTTTCTTTATCATCGACACTTTCATGCTCATTAACTGACTTAATTGTCTCATTTTTAAAGGATGATGATTCAGCGGACTCTCTTTCCACTGTCGTCGTACTGACATTTTCATCGGATTTCCTGTCCTGAGCATCATCAGCCTGCGTATTTTTCGAACCTGACGGTCCGCTGGCATCGGATTCTACATTCTCATCGTGCTCATCAGCTGAATTTCGCCGGTTATCAATAACCTTATCAAGCGCCTTATTTTCACCGAATCTCTCAAAAATCAGAGCGAGAAGATAGAGTGATTCACTGTCCTGTTTATCGGCAACATGCTTAAGAAGTGGAAGAGCATCACTGTACTTTCTTTCCAGAATGTAAAGTTTGGCAATCTCAACGTATGCTCCTAGCACACCCTCAGCCTTAGCCTTTTCCAAATATTCACGCGCCTTTTCGGCATCATACTGAACAATGTCATCACGCAAATATATCTGAGCAAGCATCATATACGCTTCAGGACACAGTTCCTTCACCTGATTTAAAAGTCTTACGCCTTCCTCAGGAGAATAAAACTTATTCTTTCTGTCGGTATAAATCTTTGCAAGTTCACAATGAGCTCTGTAAATTCCCTGTTCCCTGGCGCGGCCAAGCCAGAGCAGAGCCATCAAATCATCCTTCGGAACACCTTCACCTCTGAAGTACAGACATCCAAGCTCATACTGAGCCATTGCATGTCCCTTCTGAGCGGCACGACCAAGCCAGAAAGCCCCAACTTTAAGATCCCGACTTTCCTCATCAAGGTTCATCATGCCGTATTCATACATGGCATTTACATACCCCTGATTAGCGTAATAAAGCACTGATTCCTTGCGTCTTTCAATCCCGAGATCTACGTTCCCGCCTTTTAAAAAATCCTCCTCGGTATATTCTTTGGGAGGAGTGAGATGTTGGGAATCCAGGGTCATTGCATCATCAATACTGTCTTGAGTCTCCTTTAGACTCTCCAAACGGTACTTTGCCGGAGGAAATCCCATGTCTGCACTTTTCTGCAAAAGTTTTTCCGGATCTTCTGATGTCCTTGGATTAATAACCTTGTCCAGAATCATGGTAGCGATAAAACATAAAGCCTCCGCATGATCATTTCCCCGGCACTGTCTGAATAGAGATGCAGCTTCCTCACAGTTACCTGAACGGTACAGAGCCTTTGCTTCAGAAAGGAGTGTAGAGTCTGTTGCTGTTTCTTCCCGATGCATAACGAATCCCGCCGATTTATCTAGATATCTGTCAAACGCATTCCGTGACATGTGCATGAATTCTGGCAACCAACAGTTCAGAGCCGTATTGCAGAGCACAAAAACGGAAAGTCTTTTAAAATCTTAACACATGCCGTGAAACGGCATGTCAACTTAATGGTAAATTTATGAGATTCCTAACCTAAAAACAGGAAAGGATACAGACGAACAGCACACAGACCAATTTATTCTGAATACTGTCAGAAACATGGACCTGACCAATGAAAAACGGAAGATGATAAATGATGCCGTTTAGTTCACTGCAGGTCATTCGCGCATTACTGCTCTGAAGAACGGACAGGACTGTAAATGTCAAAACGATGATTCTTGGTTACGACTTCAGCAACTTTGCCCTTTTCATCCAGAACCTCTGCCCACTTAGGATTTTTCATGACAACTCTTCTTGAGGCCATGTTACGTGCAGCAGTTAACAACTCATGACGATCGTCATCAATACCTATAAGATCATGAAAGGTTCTCATCTCTTTTTTAACAAGAGCAGATTTCTGCCTTTCGGGATACATGGGATCAAGATAAACAGTATCAGGTATAACTGGGCCGGTGTAGGATGCGATATCAGGAACGTTTTCCATAATCATTCTTTCCCGATAAATTTCAGGATCACCAATCTTTGCAGCCCTTTCAAGACCATTCTTGAGAAGCAGACGCACCACCGGATTTCTCTCGAACAGATGAACGGTCGCACCCAGATATGCATTTACAAAAGCATCTCTGCCAAGCCCTGCGGTAGCATCAAAAATAACAGGCGCATTCATGTTGCCGAAACAGGCTCTGGCAACGGCTTCTGACTTTTTTCCTCCGCCAAACTGTCTGCGGTGAGCCATGGTTCCCCCAGTAAAATCCACAAATACCAGCCCCTGACGCGGCTCATTAACACTACCAAGGCCAACGACTCCATCTGCCAGTTTTAAAAAAAGAGGGGAGAAACACCATACGTTCCGGCAAACATCCAGATCCTGCTGACAGACATGCGCCAACGCAGTGTCCTCAACAATAATCTGAAGCCTGTACTTATTTTCAGAACTCATGCAATTTTCCTGTTCCACGGAGAAAATACTGCTGATAACGGCATTTAGAGCTGATTTCTCAGAGCCTTGAGCACCGGAGCAGGATCCGGTGCGACCCCGCGCCACAGATTAAAACTGAGAGCAGCCTGTCCAACCAGCATGCCTAATCCATCCGATACCTCCAGAGCACCATTGGACAGTGCATAATCGGTGAAGACCGTTGTCCCTGTCTTGCCGTACATTAAATCATATGCCAGTACATTACTGTACATGCTTTCGTTTATCCTTGGAACTTCACCGTTTAAACTAAGAGAGGTGGCGTTCACGATAACATCAAACATTCTTCCTTCAGCCAGTAGTCCGTCATACGTAGTCACATTTATTTCATTGAATGACTGCTTTATCAGCTCAGCCTTTTCAATTGTTCTGTTAACCAGAAGAACAGATTCGGGCTTTTCATCAAGAATGGAACCGATAATACCTCTTGCGGCTCCGCCGGCACCAAGAACCAGAATGTTCTTACCTGAAAAATTCCAGCCGAGACGCTTAATGTCATAAATAAAACCGGCGCCGTCGGTATTGTCACCTATCACGGAACCGTCATCGCAAAACTTTAACGTATTTACTGCTCCAGCCCTTTGAGCTCTGTCAGTCAGTATGTCAGCGTAGGCAAAAGCCTGTTCCTTAAATGGAACAGTAACATTAAGCCCCTTACCTTCTTTCCTGAAAGAATCAACAGTCCCCTTAAAATCATCCAGCGGACACAGAAGTCTTCCGTATTCCATGTTCTGTGATTCCGCTTCCGCGAACATTGTATGAATAAACGGGGAGCGGCTGTGATTTATTGGATTGCCAAGAACGGCATACTTATCCATTATCTATCTTTCCTCTTAAAACTTCTGCTGTAAGCCCATTAATTATGGTGCTTGGACCAACTCTTCCGTCAGTAGCTCCGCAGACAATATAATCAAGTCCGTCGGCAAAGCAGGACACGACTTCCTCATAACTTTCAAGCGAACGTTCACCGCTGAGATTGCAACTTGTGGATACAACAGCCCCACCATATGCAAGACACAGTTTTCTGACGGCAGTGCTTGCACTCACCCTAACGGCAATTGAGTCTCTGCCTCCGGTAAGCAGTTTAGGAAGAAGCGGATTGGCGGGAAGAACCAACGTATACGGCCCTGGCCAGAACCTGTTCATAAGCTCACGACTCAAGTCAGTGAGCCTTTTTTCATCAATGAAGGGGACAACCTGACTAAAATCAGCTGCTACGATTATCAGTCCTTTGTCAGGATTTCTTTTTTTTAGATTCAGAATCCTGCTTAAAGCCTTCTCGTCAGTAGGATTACAGCCTATACCGAACACGGCCTCAGTAGGATAGGCTATGACTCCCCCCTGCCGCAGAACTTTTGCGGCCTCCTGAAAAACATCAGTATTGTCCATTATGCGAATCAGCCTGCAAGCTCGGCCTGAAGAGCCTTATCCTTTGCCCTTACGGCATCAGCGGCTTCACGACGCTGTTCCTTAACTCTGGCAGAAAGTTCTTCATCGGACACGGCAAGAATCTGAGCAGCAAGGAACCCTGCATTTTTAGCACCGGCTTTACCAATGGCAACGGTAGCAACAGGAATTCCACCTGGCATCATAACGGTTGAATATAAAGCGTCTACGCCATTGAGTGGACCGCAGTCAACAGGAATGCCGATTACAGGTTTAGTGGTTATGGCAGCAACAGCTCCGGCAAGATGAGCGGCGAGACCGGCTGCACAAATAAATACACCGCAACCGCGATTTTCGGCATCAGTTACAAAATTATGGGTGTCTTCAGGAGTTCTATGGGCAGAAGTAACCTTAACCTCAACCCTGATACCAAAATCCTTAAGTACATCTATCGCATTCTGAACTATCGGCAAATCAGAATCAGACCCCATTAAAATTGACACAAATCTATTAGACACAGTAAAACTCCAGTTTCAAGAGTACGGAAATGAAAACATAAAAATGCATCTCTGCATTCCTGCTTCCAATTCTATCATATTTATCATAAATTGGTTGTTTCCGGGATATCCGTCAGACACTATTCATCGGCCTTACACCTGTTACCGCAAACCGCACACACGTATTTTTTTCCTGTCCTCATTTTTCTGATGACATGCACCTCGGATCCGCATACCAAACATTTTCTGTGAATGGGCTGATGCGCCAGATTAAACCTGCATTCAGGATAATTACTGCATCCCCAGAACACCTTGTTGAACTTTGTTTTTCTAACCTGAAGCACACCGGAACCGCACTCTGGACAGGGAATCTCCTCTGCCATTTTGTCTTTATATACGTAATGACACTCCGGATAATTGCTACAGCTTATGAACTGACCGTATCTGCCGCTTTTAACCGCCATGGGATATCCGCATTCAGGACATTTGGTATTTTCAAGAACACGCTCCACGGTAACAACCTGTTTCACAACAAAAGGAGTCATGTAACGGCATTTTGGGAAACCGGAGCATCCAAGCATCAGACCTCGTCTGGTGGCAATAAGTTTAAGCTCGCTACCGCATTCAGGACAGATACCATAACTTTCACTGCTATCCTCCCCGGAAACAACCTGTTCATTTTCAGGGGGATTTTCGGGGCTTGTCTGATTATCACCTTTTTCATCTAAAGGCATATCATCACTAATTCCTAGCATGTAATATCCTATAATCAGAGTGTTGCGTCAGCAACAGACTTTACGAATTGTAAACAGGCATCTGTGTAATGCCTGTTCTTTATTTAAGATAAGCAAAAAGGACACGCATGTGCGTGTCCTTTTATTCTACATAAATTTAACTTCTTAGTTAACCATTATGGCTTAAGAAGAGGGTATCCCTTGAATATAGCATCAGAATTATTCATGATAACCGCAAGAGAAACATTATCGTATGTGCGATATACCATAGCCTGTCCAACTGTATCATCTGGCAACACGTTATCCGCAGAAGATACCAGTCTTCTGCCCATACCTGACATGCTTGCGTATGCGGTATCATCGGCGCTGTCACCTACAAGCTTAGCACCAGGTCTGCCAATTACGAACACATCACCAACTGACACACCATCCTTACGACCCCTACCAACTATTACGGTGTCATACTGACCAGCAACACTACTGCTTTCTTCAGCCAGAGCGATGATTGAGGCATCTACGGTCGCAGCCTTAGGAACGAAGTACAGACTATATCCGTTATCATCGTTCAACGGGAGAACATAGTCACCATTAAGCACGGCATCCTTATTCTTAACAAGATAAGCTCTGTTGAACTTGCCATCCTGATTACCACCGACTACAACACCAACAAAGATGGCATGGTAAGCAACCTTCTCACCGTCATCATTAACAAGAGCCTGACCCTTATGATAAACGCCATACTGCTGTCCCTTGTTTAATTTACCGTTAATGTAAACATCCTTGGTTTCAGCAAAAAGACGACGTTCCTCATTATTACCGGCCACAAATGGCAGTTTGTCAAGTTCTGACTGAGCGTATGGAAGAACCACATCATTTCTTAAGAAAGTCTTGACAGTTTCGGCATTGATGGTAGGAATAGGACTATCCTTATGGGTAGAAGCTTCACGCTTGATGTATGGCTTGCCATCGATCCAAACCAAGGTAAGAACATCACCCGGATAAATCCAATGAGGATCGCTAATCTGAGGATTAACATTCCAAATCTTTGGCCAGTACCATGGTTTTTTCAGGAATTTTCCTGAGATATCCCAGAGAGTATCGCCCTTTTGAACTACGTATTTGGTAGGATGATTCTCATTAACTTCCAATGTATCAGCCATAGATGCTGTTGCAAACAGCACTGAGGCCATAAAAATTCCTAATTTTTTAAGTATCATACTGATCCCTGCTACTTTTATTCAGTCCATGCCGTACAAACAATCAATACTTCGCTTGTACGAATTTTTCTTCAGTCATTCGCATCCCAGCATGAATTCCGTCAATGTCAGCATCAACCAATCTTGCAAGATCACCAAAATGACTCTAATTTAATCATAGTATCTAATAGATTAAATTCATAATGTTTAAGTCGCAATAAATACTACTTTTTTTTAAATTATCGATCACAGTTTAGAATTAAAATACAATTTTATATGCATTTTTTGCATTATATGAGTATCACACGGAGCATGAAAATTTATGATTAAGTTTCGCTAATACGGCATTATGAACCGCAAAAACATGTCTGACTCTCAAAATGTCACTAAAACAGCAGTATCTGACACACCCTAAAATCCATCGTACACTCTATAACATCATCTATATGCTATAATGAATTTGATAGTCGTTCTGTACGGCAACAGACTTAATAAACACGTAGCAGAACACTGTTCATATTTTCCAGAATCAGACATTAACAAGGATTCCTTCCATTCATGGCTATTTTAGAACTGCTTTACTATCCTGATGAAAAGCTCCATCAGGTTTCCGCCCCAGTAACCGAATTTAACGATGAACTCAAACAGCTTGTTTCTGACATGTTTGAAACAATGTACGCAGATGAAGGCATCGGTCTGGCGGCCCCACAAATAAATGTATTTAAGAAAATTGTGGTAATTGACGTTGTAAATGAAAAAAAGCCTGAAGATCAGCTGGTCCTGATAAATCCGGAATTCACACATAAAGAGGGTTCCACCGGAATAGATGAAGGCTGTCTGTCTGTGCCGGGACTCCGGGGAAAAGTTGAAAGAGCGGAAAAAGTCACCGTAAAGGCACAGAATCTAAACGGTGAATTCTTTGAGCTGAATGCCGACGGTCTTCTAGCCATCTGTCTTCAGCATGAAATAGATCACCTGAACGGCAAACTCTTTATCGATTACCTGTCCCCTCTTAAGAGAAACATGTACCGCTCTAAGGCCAAGGCTCTTGCAAAAGAAAGGGAAAGACAGAAAAAACATCAGGATTGATTTTAACAACCGTGCCTCCTTAATACATAGAGAGGCACTATGCAGTTACATACACTCAAGAATAATGCCAGACGGGGTTATCCACACATGAAAATTATATTCGCCGGCACTCCGGATTTCGCCGCAGTACACCTGCAGAAACTCATAGATTCCAAAGCTGACATCTGTGCTGTTCTGACACAGCCGGATCGCCCAAAAGGGCGAGGTCATCATCTAGCTCCGTCACCGGTAAAGGAAGTTGCACTTCAGGCCGGAATTCCGGTTTACCAGCCTGAAAAACTGCGCAATAACGATGAAGCCATCCAAACGATTAGGGAGCTTAATGCCGATCTGATGATCGTTGTGGCATACGGTCTGATTCTGCCTGATGAAGTAATTTTTGCTCCTCGCCTCGGTTCCATAAACGTTCACGGCTCTATACTGCCGCGCTGGCGCGGGGCTGCTCCAATACAGCGTTCACTCTGGGCGGGAGATGCCGAAGCTGGTGTAACCATCATGAAGGTTGCTCCGGAACTTGATTCAGGAGATATCATAAGAATTGCCTCTGTTCCCATAACCGGTGAGGACACATCTCTGTCACTTTATGAAAAGCTGGCCGAACTTGGGGCAGCAACCCTCTGTGAAATGATGCCAAACATTGAGGAACTGCTTGGACAGTCAATTCCTCAGGATCCGGCATTGGTTACTTATGCCAAAAAGCTCACAAAGGAAGAAGCTGTCCTTGATTTCAGTCTTGACGCAGAAACCCTTGAGAGATATGTCAGAACTTACATTCCATGGCCACTTGCATGCTTCACTCTCGACGGAAATACAATAAAGGTACACAAGGCCGCGGTTCTGCGTGAGAAAACAGAAAGAGCTCCGGGAGAAATTGTCAAAGCCGGACGTGATGGTTTAGACATAGCCACTGCTAATGGAATTCTGCGAATCACTGAACTGCAGCTTCCTAACAAAAAAGCTATGCCTTTTGCAGACGTATTCAACTCAAAGAAGGAAATGTTCAGCACAGGCAGGATGGTTAATTCATGATTAGTTCCAAGAACCCGAGAACTCTGGCGGCAGAAATAATCACAGAAGCACTTCATGACGGTCAGCCTCTGATGGCCACAGTCAGGAAGAAAGCCAAAGCCATGTCTTCACAGGACGCATCTTTTCTTAAAGAGCTGGTTAACGGCATCCTCCGTCACAAACTGTATCTGGAAGGTATTCTTGAAGCCCTCGTTGAAAAACCTTTTAAGGCCAAAAACATCAGGGTCAAATATGCCATTATGGCAGGACTCTACCAACTGGCATTTTTGAATACCCCTCATCATGCCGCCGTAAACGAAACAGTAAAAGCTGTCGGAGAGTTAGGTTTTGACACACTCAAAGGACTGACAAATGCAGTAATGCACGGCTACCTCAGAAAAAAAGAAGAGCTTGAACAGAAGCTTTATAAATCATATGAAACCAGATACTCATTCCCCCAGTGGCTGATTACCGACATTAAAGCAGCGTATGGCAAGTCCCTTGGCATGGTTCTGGAAAATCTTAACCGCCATCCTCCGCTGACAGTAAGAGTTAACACAGCAAAATGTCCTATGGACGAATACATAAAGCTGCTGGCTGATAACGGTCTTACCGGGACACCTGTACCAACGGTACCGTGTGCACTGGTTATTACTCCTCCAGTCAATACCGAAAAGCTCCCTCTTTTTGACAGCGGAGCTGTTTTCATTCAGGATGCGGCGGCGCAACAGGCCGCAATCTTTCTGAACCCCCAGCCAGGCGACATCATTCTGGATGCATGCGCCGCTCCGGGCGGTAAGACAACCCATATTCTTGAATTATGTCCGGAAGTAAAAGACCTGGTGGCCATGGATCTTGACGAAGGCAGACTGATGAGGGTTAAGGAAAATCTTCAGCGGCTCCGTCTCAAAGCCAAAGTTATTTCAGCAGACGCATCATCAAGGGATCATTCATGGAGTCCATATTCCGAATATGACAGAATACTTCTTGATGCTCCATGCTCGGCAACAGGTGTCATAAGACGTCATCCAGACATAAAATGGCTGAGGACTCCTGACGAAATTAAGAGTATTGTAAAACTTCAGCGACAAATATTGGAAAATATGTGGCAAATGCTGAAACCTGATGGCATTATGCTCTATGCAACATGTTCAATCGAACCTGTGGAAAACACCCTGCAGATAAAAAACTTTCTTTCTGAACACAGTGATGCGGAACTTATACCGCTCACTGAAGGAGAAACGGCAGAAAATCCCGGACTGCAAATTCTTCCGGGACTGAATGACATGGATGGTTTCTACTACGCAAAAATGAAAAAGAATTGCTGATTCATTAAATAATCACACCGGAGTACAGCCATGAAAATCATTATTTTAGGTGCCGGACAGGTTGGATCCGGGCTAGTGGAATACTTGGTTAATGAAAATAATGAAATAACTTTAGTAGATGAGAACTACGAAAAACTTCAGGCAATAAAAAACAGATTTGACATAAAAGTAGTGCAGGGATATGCATCATACCCTGCCACGCTGAGAAATTCTGACGCCGATAATGCGGATCTTCTCGTAGCGGTTACCGATTCCGATGAAATAAACATGCTGGCCTGCCAGCTTGGTTACTCCCTTTTCAAAATTCCGCAAAAAATAGCCAGAATACTTAATCATGACTACGTAGCGGAAAAAGATCTGCTGTTTAATGATAATGCCATTCCTGTAGACAACATTATTGCGCCGGAAAATCTGGTCATGCAGGAAATCGTAAAGCTTATCGAGTATCCCGGTGTAACACAGCTTGCGGAGTTTGCAGGAGGACGACTCTGCATGACTTCCGTCAAGGCATATTATGGAGGAGCCATTGTGGGTTCTCCACTTGGTAACCTGTCAAAATATACCAATAATGCCATTGTCAAGGTTGTGGCAATCTATCGTCAGGACAAACTTATCAACATCAACGAGAATACCGTCATCGAAGCAGGTGATGAAGTTTTCTTCATTGCAGCCAAGGGCCATGTACGACTCATGACCTCAACACTGCAGAAGCTTGAACCTCCATACAGACGCATCATGATTGTTGGGGGAGGTAACATTGCCAGAAATCTGGCTCTTAACATCTGTAGCAAATACAGTGTAAAACTGATAGAAACAAATTCAAAAAACGCTTCCGTTCTGGCTGATGAATTTGATAAAACCTCAGTGGAGGTATTCTGTTCTGATCCTTCAGATCAGAACTTCCTTACGGAAGAACACGTAGACATGATGGATCTTGTTATCTCGGTAACCGATAATGACGAAACAAACATTATGTCAGCCCTTCTTGCAAAGAAACAGGGAGCCAAAAAAGCGATAGTACTCATCCAAAAGTACGCCTATATCAATCTGCTGTCAAACAATGCCATAGACATTTACATTTCTCCTGGCGATGCCACCATTTCAGCACTTCTTACAAATATCCGCCGCAACGGAATAACAAACGTAAAGACGCTGAAACACAGACTTGCAGAAGGTCTCGAAATAAAGCTAACTGGCGATTACAATCACAGCTATGTAATAGGCAGATACGTAAAGGACATCAAGTTGCCTCTCGGCATATCCATATGTGCCATAGCTCGAGGTGACGAGATGCTTATTCCGGATGATAAAACAATATTTCAGAATAATGACACCGTGGTATTTTTTGTATCTGAAAAGAAAAACATTCGCGATCTCATTAAGCTGACATCGCCGAAGGCTACTTTCTTTTCCAGCAGGACATCAAAGAGCAATTAATACTATTAAGGACGGATGAAAATGATTAACTACCGCATAATCCTTTCATTTTTAGGCAGCACCATGATTCTGCTGTCAACCGTCATGCTCATACCACTGATGTATGCCTTCATCACTGTATCCCGAGGCAGTGCGGAATTTCTGGCAAGCATGACCATAACCATGCTGTCAGGACTTCTTATAAAAAACCTCACCAAAAACCACAGCACCAATATGACAATTAAAGACATGTTTCTCTTTACGTCTCTGCTGTGGATTACAATTGTCATATTCGCAGCGATCCCGATTCACCTTATAATGAGGACTGATCTCCTTTCCTCATGTATCGAAACTGCAGCCGCAGTCTCCACTTCAGGTAATACCGTTATCGGCAACGTCGATCTGATACCCGGTTCCATACTCATATGGCGTTCCATTCTGCAATATCTCGGAGGAATCGGGTTCATAGCTGTGGGTATTGCCATTCTTCCAAATCTGAACGTTGGTGGTATGAAGCTGTTCAGTACCGAAAGCTCCAAGGAATCCACTGACAAGGTCATGCCAAAATCCAAAACCCTGGCCTCGGGCATGTTGCTTACCTATCTGGGACTCACTGCTCTTGCCTACATAGTTTATTATCTGCTTGGCATGTCATCATTTGATGCATTCAATCACGCTCTTACATCCCTATCCACCGGAGGCATGAGTACTCACCAGAGCTCCATGAACTATTTTCCTGATACGATCCACTGGGCCGTAATAATATTCATGTTTCTGGGTGCCCTGCCGTTCCCTTTGGTATTCCTTGCGGTTCACGGCCATATCAAAGAACTTCTGAAAGATGATCAGGTAAAAGGTTTTATCGCCATAATAATAGTGGTATCTTTGGTGACCGCCGCCAGTCTGGTTTTCTCTGAAGATTACTCCATAGCCGATGCTGTCAGAATCAGTCTGTTCAACACAGTCAGCGTAATCTCAACAACCGGATATTCCCTTGAAGATTACAGTAACTATAACGACTTCATCACCATGCTGTTCTTTTTCCTGATTCCTATTGGAGCATGCTCAAGTTCAACATCAGGAGGACTCAAGATATTCCGACTTCAAATAGGCTTCATACTGTTTAAAAGACAGATAAAACAGCTGATGCACCCTGCTGCCATTTTCCCGCAGAAATACAACAGTCAACCGGTAAATGATGTCATTATTCGTTCAATCATTACATTCTTCTGTGCATACTTTATAGTTGTATTTTTCAGCTCACTGCTCTTATGTCTCAGTGGTTTTGGCATGCTTGACGCACTATCTGCAACCATGGCCTGCATGTCTAATTTGGGAATAGGACTTGGACCAAACGTCGGTCCTAACGGAGATTTCAGTATTCTGACCAATTGGCAAAAGATTATTCTGTGCTTTGACATGATCACCGGCAGACTTGAAGTATTAACAATACTGATCTGCTTCCATCCCGGATTCTGGAAGATATAACCTCAAGTCTATACCTGTACCTTCCAAAAAGTCAGCAGGTGCGTACAATGCCATTTTTCTGCCGTCTTTAGGATGATAAAACGAAAGATAGCACGAATGAAGCTCCAGTCTGGCCGTGCATTCATCGTCAGCATTGCCGTAAAGTCTGTCATTGCAGATAGGATACCCGAAAGTCTGAAGATGAAGCCTCAACTGATGCGTTCTACCGGTGTGAGGTTCAAGCATAACCACCGTAATTTTTCGTGCGATATCGCGGTGAATAACCCTAAAAAAAGTTAATGCCTTTCGACCTTCGGCATAGTCGACCCTGTGAATGGGTGCGCTTGTGAGAGCAGCCTGAGTCCAGTCACGACTCATAGGATACGCCAAAGCACCACTGTTCTCCTTGATTACCCCTTCACACACTGCAACATACCTTTTTCGTGGAATGCGATTCCTAAACTGTTCACTCAAAACTGCATTTGCGCTTTTATTTCTGGAAAACAGGATTATTCCTGAAGTTGAAGTATCAAGACGATGAACAGGATTTACTCCGGGATATATTTCACGAAGTCTCAGAGTGAGAGAGTCGTCAGAATGCTTTCCGGGAACAGTTAAAAGACCAGACGGCTTGTCTGCGACAAGAATATCTTCATCGACGTATATTATCTTTGGCGGAGTATCCGGAGGATTGTACGTATAATGCTGCTTCCCGGTAATCATCATGTTCCTTTCTATGATAAAAAGCACAACAATAATCGACCTGTATCAGATCGCTACTGATAGCTACTGTAATAATCAAATACCATATAATCATCCACCACATTAAGGATGAACAATAACATGTATGTTAATAAAACACGCAACTTTCGGCAATGGCTATACTGAAAAACATTTCTCTGTCCAAATAGAAAAGACCTGCTTTTGCAGGTCTTTTCTTCTTCCGTAAAATGTAATCTTCTTACACGGATACTCACCCCTTACGATTAAGTGCCAACTGCATATCACGTTTTCTTCTGCGATCTGCCCTGACTCTGCTCAGCCAATACACAAACGTACATACCGAAACGATAAATACAATTATTGTGGCCAGTGCATTAATCTCAGGATTCAAACCTCTTCTAACCTTGGAAAACACCAGTACGGGCAGGGTTGAAGAATTAGGACCTGCCACAAACTGAGTAATAACCAGGTCATCCATTGACAGGGTGAAAGCCAGCAGCCATCCTGACACAATAGCAGGCATGATGGAAGGAAGGATAATGGTGAAGAAGGTCTTTATCGGACCAGCTCCAAGATCAAGTGCGGCCTCCTCTATTGAAGTATCCAGTTCACGCATACGGGAACGAACAACAACTGTTACATAGGCAGATGTCAGGGTAACCATGGAAATCCATATTGTAACCATGCCCTTCTCCGGCCAACCAATAATATTTGACATTGCCACGAACAGCAGGAGCATGGAAAGACCAATAATCACGTCAGGCAGAACCATTGGTGCCGTAATGAAAAGGGCAAACATGGATTCTCCCTTGAATCGACCTATCTTAACAAGCACAATCGCCGCCAACGTACCGATAATCACTGACATGGATGCGGAACTGAAAGCAATAATAAGCGAATTAAGCACCGCATCAATCATCTGTCTGTCACTCAAAAGCTCAAAATACCATTTTACTGAAAAGCCGCTCCATATGGTAACAAGCTTTGATTCATTAAATGAAAAGACAATCAGTGTGGCAATTGGCAGATACAGAAACATGAATCCGAAAAACAGAAAAACGAACTTCAGAATACTGCTTCTGGTACATCTCGGATACTTTCGAACCGTCTGCACAATGGTTTCCGCCTGAGCGGCGTTGTTTTCTTTTACATCTTCCGCCATTATTTTGCTCCCTGAGTAATTTCTTTACGCTGGGTCTTGTAGAACAGAACAATCGGAACAACAAGAATCAACAGCATGATGGTGGCCAGTGCAGCCGCAAGAGGCCAATCTCTGGTCATGAAGTACTCATCCCAAATGGTGCGTCCGATCAGGTTGGCTCCCGGTCCTCCGAGAAGTTCAGGAATAATATACTCACCCACCGCAGGAATGAATACAAGCATTGAACCTGCAATGATGCCACTGTATGTCTGAGGAACAAAAAGTTTAAAGAAACATTTTGCCGGACGGCAGCCGAGATCATAACCAGCCTCTATAATGGTGTAATCCACGCGCACGATTGCGGTATAAAGAGGAAGAATCATGAATGGCAGATAGGCATAGACAATACCGATGTATACGGCGAGATCAGTATGCAACAGCTGAAGCGGCTCATCGATAATATTAAGCCACTGCAAGAAACTGTTAAGATATCCTTCTGGCTTCAGAATTCCCATCCAGGCATAAATTCTGATAAGGAAGGAGGTCCAGCTTGGCATGATAACCAGCATAAGCAGGGCATTACGCAAAGAGCTTTTCGAAGTTGCAATGGCCCAAGCCATGGGATAACCGATAAGTAAACATAGCAGTGTTGATATGAAAGCTATTTTTATGGACTTAAGGTACGAATACAGATAGGTTGAATCGTCAAATATGGCCGCATAGTTGCCAAGATAAGCACTGAAATTTAGCTTTAAATCCTCAGAATCAAAGGAAATCAGGGATGTATACGGAGGTACGCTGTCATCAATACTCTCCGCAAAGCTTATTTTCAGAATTATCAGGAATGGCACAAAGAAAAACAGTGACATCCAGAGATAAGGCAGTGCTATGACGGCATACTTATGCCATCCGCTCAGCTTTTTCTGTCTTCTGTTGATTTTATAAGTTTTATTCTGCATATCCGGAGATCCGCTAGAAAGTTAAGGTCACGCAGGATTCAGGGTCCCAACTCAAAAATACTTTATCATCCCAGGTAGGAAGCCCCTTGTTGAAACGGTCAACATTAGGAAGCGTTGAAATGACAACCTTACCGGAATTAAGCTTTACATGATAAATGGATATATCACCCATGTAGGCAATTTCGGTAACCACACCGGTGGTGTAATTATCCTTCAGCGGCTGACCGTTCTCATCAACCGGCGAAGTCTTTTCGAGATAAATCTTTTCCGGTCTGATTGCCACGGTTACTTCCATGCCGTCATCAAGGTCGACATCGATATCAAGATGAATATCATGCTCAAGATCCTTACATCTGATCACAGAACCTACTTCAGGTCCTGAAGTAACCAGGGTTGACTCAAACATGTTAACGGAACCGATGAACTCAGCTGCAAAACAGCAGTTCGGATTTTCATAAATCTGTCTAGGAGAACCAACCTGAATGAACTCACCGCGATTCATTATGGCAATGCGTTCAGCCATGGTCATGGCTTCTTCCTGATCATGGGTCACCATTATGCAGGTTACACCTACACTTTCAATTATGTTAACCAGTTCAAGACGCATCTGTTCCCTAAGCTTTTTGTCAAGAGCTCCCATCGGTTCATCGAGAAGCAGAAGCTTAGGCTGTTTGGCCAAAGAACGTGCAAGAGCCACACGCTGCCTCTGACCACCAGACAGCTGATGAGGCTTACGGTTAACATATTCTTCCATGTGAACCAGCTTAAGCATCTGATTCACACGTTCCTCAATGACTTTTTTAGGCAGTTTTTCCTGTTTTAAACCAAAAGCAATGTTCTGAGCCACGGTCATATGCGGAAAAAGTGCGTAAGACTGAAACATCATATTCAGATGACGCTTATAAGGAGGAACACCTATTATGTCCTCCCCGTCAAGAATAATGCTGCCACTCGTTGGATTTTCAAATCCTGCAATCATACGCAGGAGCGTTGATTTACCGCACCCAGACGACCCGAGCAGTGCAAATATTTCTCCTTCGTAAATAGTGAGATCAACATTATCCACAGCGACATTTTCACCGTACTTCTTGGTAATGTTCTTAATTTCCAATAAAGGACGACGAACCTTTTTTACGGGCTCACGGTTTTTATTAACCGCAGTCTTCTCACTTCCCGTAACCTTTTCATTATCTTTAAGCAGTTCAGCCAAGATACTATCTCCATAAAAAACGGAATTAAGAGGGCTGCCCCCCTTAATTCCATGAGTTTAACCTTAACGGTGTTTTCTATATGCAGCTGACACCGACAGAATCTCCATAACCATAAGCTAGCTTGCTTTTACACGGTTCCAGATTTTTGTCATTTCCTTATTAATCTTACGAGGATGAACTTCAGGAACCCACATCTTCTTCAGCTGCTCTTCAGGAATATAGATATTTGGATTGTTTCTTACCTTATCAATTACCATAGGAACGGCAGCCTTATTGGCATTATCGTAAGATACATAAGATGAATTCTTGGCTGCTATATCCGGACGCATGATAAAGTTCATAAATTTATAAGCGTTTTCAACATGATCGGCATCCTTCGGTATGGCAAACATATCGTAGAACATCAGAGCTCCTTCACGAGGAACAAGGTACTCTATCTCCACGCCATTCTGAGCCTCTTCCGCCCTGTCTGCCGCCTGAAGAACGTCTCCGGACCAGCCGAGCGTAATGCAGATGTCACCATTTGCCAGATCATTGATGTTCTGTGATGAATGGAAATAGGTAACATTAGGACGCATTTTAAGCAGTAATTCCTCAGCCTTCTTGTAATCATCAAGATTTGTTGAGTTCGGATCGAGTCCAAGATAGTTAAGCGCTGTAGGAATAACTTCTGTCGGAGCATTCAAAATAGCCACACCGCAATCCTTCAGTTTGGAAAGAATTTCCGGTTTGAATATAACATCCCAGGTCTTCATGTCGAAATCCTTACCCAGACGTTCTTCTATCATTTTCTTGTTGTAGGCAATACCTGCGGTTCCGACAAAATACGGGATACCGTGAGCATTATCAGGATCAAGTTTTGCCACAAAACTGAGCTGAACCGGATCAATATTTGCCAGGTTAGGAAGCTTGGACTTATCAAGCTGAAGATATACACCGGCCTTCTGCTGACGGGCCATAAAATCAAGTCCCGGAGCTACAATATCGTAGCCCGTTTTACCTGAAAGGATCTTTGCATCCAACACTTCGTTGCTGTCGAAAACGTCATAGACCACCTTGATTCCTGTTTCCTTTTCAAACATTGGAATAATCTCAGGATCAATATAGTCACTCCAGTTGTATATGTTAAGAATCTTTTCCTCTTCAGCGGCTGCTGAATTAAAACCACTCACAACGGCAACTGCAGCCACGGCGACTGCTGTCAAAGTTTTTTTGAACATCTCGTAAATCCTTATAACGTCAAAAGGTTCATACAAAAAAACTGCTCCGGAGAGGTTTCAACATAATTAGGTGATAACCGACCGGCAAGGACAATTGTAATGTAAATTGTTCATAATTTCGCAATTTTTTTATTATTAGAAAATTATTTTTTCCTCTTTTGGTCTCCTTCCTTTTTATCGGTCTTGCCCTTATCAGAAGTCTCAGAAGTCACAATCCCTTTACCATCAGGCGTTTCGTCTTGTTTTACGTTTTCCTGAGGATGGTTCCTGTTCTTTTTCGATTTCCCATCCAAAAGCTCATATGCTTTGGTATAGGATATGTAAAACTGAGATATGTTCTTAACGTAGTTAACTGTTTCCAGAGCGTTGTGCTTTACAGCTATCTTCTCCACATTGTTAAACCAGACATTATCCTTAAGTCCGGCATCCTTGGCCTCCATACGATATCTGGTTATCCTTGACGGTCCGCTGTTATATGAGGCCAGGGCAAACAGAAGTCGATCACTGTTACTTATCTGAGGATCACTGAAAAAGCTGTCAATCATGTAGCGCATGTACTTTGTTCCTGCATGGACGTTGTTATCCAGGTCAGAAACACTGCTTAAATTGATATACCATTCACTGGCAGTACTCGGAAGAACCTGCATTATCCCCACGGCACCGCGTCTGGACACTACCGACTGGTTAAGTGTAGATTCCTGATATGCCTGAGCCATCAGGAGCTTCCAGTCAAGATTGTATTGCGCTCCGTATTTTTTAAATATAGTGATGAATTTTTCCAGATCATCAGGAGTTATTCCCAGCCAGTCACGCCGTTTGGCGTAGTGAGATTCATACACTGGTGACGTACGCATATAGCGGTCATATATCGGTGTACCTTCCTTTGTTCCGTCTCTGTTTTCCCTCAAAAACATGTTTATGGCTTTATAAAGCTCAGGGGAATCATGTCTGATGGCCCAGACCAGTGAAGCATTAACTTTAATTGGAATGTCGGTGGCATACTGTACGTTCTTAAACAGCCTGCGCCAAACAACAAGTTTGGAATTATTAATAACCGTGGCCTTAATCTCTCCCTTGTCGACCATGTCCACCAAATCCGCATCTGTCAGATACTCATCCGCATAGACAATCTTAACCGGAGGGAGCCCCATCGCACTGAGGTAGGTATTCACATTTTTAAGGCTTTCGGCATAACTGGAACTTTTTCTGACAAGAAAATATCTGCCTGAAAAATCCTTCAGTTCCTTAATCGGCGCCTGATTTTTCGCCACGACTGCTATTTCCTGAACCCACAGCTTTTCCGGAATGGTAAAGTCCACATAGCGCTTTAAATAATTGGTGGCCTGCATACCTACGGCGATGTCACCGTAACCATCGGCAATGTATTTGACGAACTCATCCTGCCTTACGGGAATAAAATAAAATTTCAGATGCTTGGCTTCAGGATATTTTTCTGAAAGAAATTTTTTGAATTTATTGAAAAGCGCAACATACAATCCGTCAGGTTTGCCTTTATTGATAAAAAAACCAACCTGATCGTATGCAACTATAACCCTTAGGGACTTGTGTTCGACCATTGAGGTCAGATCCCCAAGTCGTTGCTGCGGTTTACCTTCGTCCATCAGCACGCCGTGCGCATTTGTGAATAACGCAAGGAATGCCAAAAAGACGAACATTCTCGTGAAAATCAATTTAAACATGGCGGCATATCTTCTGAAAAATATTACAGATAAATATCCGTGTTACAATTACATGTCAGAGAATGTCAGAGTGACTTAGCCCGCAACTGGAAAATGATGTTTTCAGCAGTACATGAGAATTCAATTCTAACCTTTTTGGTCAAAATACCGTCACTTTCCAAATCCTCTGATGTCACTACTGCGGACTCACAGACTTTTTTTGCCTCTTCAACATAGCGGCCGAAAGTACCTTCTACTGAAGATCTGTCGCCTGTAAGCTCACATTCAAACACGCAGTCATTGTCATTGATTACTGTACCGATTTCCATGGTACAGCCGCATTCGTTGCCACAGTCTTTTAATATGTCTTCTGCCATAGCCCCACCCCTTTAATCTTCCGTATATATATATATATTCAGTTACAAAATTTTCATTCTGATAATCGGAATGATAACAAAACAGCTCCGATTATAGATTCATACTAACATAAATAAACAGACAGATAATAATGGTTCGCCATCATGAAAACAGTTTTGAGAATAAACTCCGAAAATAAGAAAAAACGTTCCGTAAAAAATCCTTTTACGGACACGGATCACGTTTAAAGGCTCAAAAACTGACTGTCATGACAGGATTTCAGCACAATGCCATGGCCGCACCGCATACAATATTGGCAACAGCAGCCCCCAATGACGTCTTCTTAAGCATCGGATCAAGCATCTTTCCAGAATGTGCCGGATTTATGCAGTATATGGAAGCCGCAATGACAGGAATCATGGAAATAAGTACCAGATATCCTGCGGATGACTTGTCGCTGAAGTGAAAAGAAACAGCTCCGGTCGCACTCAGAACAGAACAAAACAGAAGCCATGCATGGTATATTCTTCCGCCCCGCATCCCCATCATAACAACTAAAGAGCGCTTTCCGTTAACCCTGTCACTTTCATAATCGCGCAGATTATTGACATTAAGTACAAGTGTAGCCATAAATCCTGCCGCCGCACCCCACATCATGCTTTCCGGGGTAACAGTCCCTGCCAGCATGAAACAGCTTCCCATAACAGAGACCAGTCCGAAGAAAATGAATACGGAAATATCTCCCAGCCCCTTATAGCCATATACAAGTCCGACCGTATATGTAATGGCTGCGACAACTGACAGTGCCCCCAGAATCATGAATACAGCCATGCTGGTATAATCAGAACCGAAGGCCAGGATCAAAGACAGAAAACCGGAAATAACGGATGCAATGGCAACGGCAACAATCCCTTTTTTCATTTCGGACATTGTCATATCACCACTCTGAATGGCTCTTCTCGGACCAATCCTGTTATCCCCGTCCACCCCGGAAACGGCATCTCCATAATCATTGGCAAAATTGGATAGAACCTGAAGAAGAACAGCTGTAACCACGATAAGGAATAGAATCAGGGACATCATGACCGGTGAAAAATGACTGTCAGACATTCCCAGAAAACACCCCGCAAGTACGGCAGACAGGGAAAGAGGAAGTGTTCTGAGTCTTGCCGCAACGATCCACTTTTTTATATCCATTATCACTTTTCTCCATGTGAAGAACCGGATACGGCAAATGTCGTATCCGGCCCTTTGTATAGCTCACGACAGCTGATGATTATGATATGCGAACAGGAAGTTCCCCAATAATGGCACGGCTGTCATTGATTTCCACAATACGTACCTTTAACTTCTGCCCCAGGCGAATCACTGTCTTTTCACCATCCAAAGTCACTATCCCCAGTGTATTGTTGCCCTCTATACGTTTTTTGTCGTTAGCAATCATGCTTGAAGGAACAAATACTCTGGCTCCGTTATCAAGAAGCATCACCTTGATACCGCCCCTTGACACGTCCATTACCTCAGCATCAAAAACGGTCTTATTGATATGCGGTCTGAGATAATCCATGTAAAGCCAATCCTTTACCTGACGTTCTGCGGCACGATTGTTCTTTTTGGAAAGATTCATGCTTTCGATAACATCATCACTAGGAATTCGCGGTTTCTCGGTATTCGCAATGGCACACTTAATCAGACGATGATTAATCATATCTCCATATTTTCTGATTGGAGATGTCCATGTTGCATAATAATCAAGCCCCATGCCGAAATGAGGTCCCGGTACCGGAGACATTTCCGCAAAGGCGGTACACTTGTGAATTCTGGCATCTAAATAGGCTGAATCTGAATCATAAAGCCATCTCTTGAGCTTGCAGTAGCCTTCCATTGTTTCAATCTGCTCGATATCATCTATTGGGTACCCGTTTTCTTCAAGCACCTGATTTACATCAGCAATCTTTTCATGGTCAAGACCACTGTGGGTATTGAAAATACCGGCGTTGAAATTTTCAGCCAGAAATCTTCCTGCACAGGTATTTGCCAGAATCATTGCCTCTTCAACAATGCCGTTCGCCACTCTCTTGTGTACAACCTTAATTTCCTTAAGACCGCCTTTCTCATTGAGCACAAATTCATATTCCGGCTTATCCTTAAACACGCAGGAATGAGTTTTTCGATAGTTGTATCTTGCAATGCTGAAATCCCTAAGCAGGTCTATCTGTTCCCTGATAACAGGTGATGGTGCGAATGCAGTTTCCTTACCCTCAAGAAGATCCGAAACCTCGTCGTAAACAAGCTTTCCCTGAGACTTGATTGAGGCCATCATAAACTCAATCTTCTGATCACTGCTGCCATCAGCCTGAATATTGAATTTTCCGACTAACGCATAACGTTCTTCATTTTCCCTCAACGAACAGAGATCATCACTCAGAGTTCTCGTAAGCATAGGGATATCCCTTCCGGGAAGATATATTGAGAAAGCCCTCTTCGCAGCGTAGCTGTCAAGTTCGTCATTCTCATGAATGTACCCTGTAGGATCGGCTATCGCCACCCAGAGACACCATCCGCCATCTGGAAGCTGTTCGATATAAAGAGCGTCATCCATATCCTGTGTTTTTGCGGAATCAATGGTAACAAACGGCTTATCAGTCAAATCTACTCTGTTTACAGAATTATCTTTGTACTCATATGACGGCAGATCGTCAGGAGCACTCTTAGGCAAATCAAGTCCGCGAAGAACAACCCACCATGGAGTCTGTTCGTCATCGGCATGTACAATAAATTCCGTTACTTCAGCCATATGACCGTTTCTGTTTCCTTCAGCCATTGCATGTTTTGTCAGTACCGCAATGACCCAATCACCTTCACAAAGAGTAATACCGCCAGGCACATGATTTACGGCATTGATGTTCATATTGATACACGGATGATCCGGTACCACGGTCAGCTTTCCACCAACATAGGCAACCCTTGCCACAAATCTTGAAAGAAACGGTTCAATCAGACTGATTCTTTCAACACGTGATTTCTCTCCCTGATATACCACGTATCCGCTGATCTTATCTCCATGCATAAGACCACGCATTTCCTTTGGCGGAATGAAGAAACTTTCACGGGATTCGCTTTCAAGAAAACCAAAACCGCGTTCATTAGCCTTAACCACGCCCTGTTCCAGAGTTGAATCGGCTTCAGGAGAGATCCTTGGCTTCTGAACATTCTGTCTTATCTTGTGTTCCCTGTGCTCACTGCGTTCTGAACAAACATTCTTCTTTTCGGTTGCGGCTTCGATGAATTCACCTTTTGCCTTCTTCTCATCGATGCTCTGTTTTTTAAGCTGCATCAGTATAGGATTGTCTTTTAATAACATGTACCAACCTAAATAATAAATTTATATTGTAGCGACCGCATGAAAGCCCTTATTCTGACGGCATTCTGTTTTATCTTTCCCAGCATCTGTCATGCGGCAATGATTATGAAAATCCAGTTTTCTATTGATCTTCTTTCTTTATATGATTTATTTAAAGTTTTTTCCTTTCCAATGAAAGAGTGATTTTATCATATTTCAAAAATCGCCATAACAAATTTATGGACAGTGAAAAGCATGTGCGCAATAAAAAATAACCGGCAATTATTGCCGGTTATCATAAATACACCACATCATGCATTGAACAGAGTGGAATTCACGGTTTATTTTCTGATTATGCCGGAATGTCTCAGCAGAGGTTCGACAGAAGGCTTACGTCCCCTGAAACTGATAAAGAGCTCCATAAAATCCTTTGAACCGCCATTGCTTAAAATAGTTCTGACAAAGTCATTTCCCACTTCCGGATTAAGAATTCCTTCTTCCTCGAACCTACTGAAGGCATCTGCGGAAAGAACCTCTGCCCATTTGTAACTGTAATAACCTGCAGAATACCCACCGGCAAAAATATGGGTAAAGCTGTTCTGGAATCTGTTGAAATCAGCCACAGGAATCACGCATACGTCATTTCTGACTTCTTCAATGAGTTCCTGTGCAGGCTTGCCCATCTTGTACTCAAGGAAACTTCTGAAATCATAAATGGAAAACTCCAGCTGTCTGAGCATTGCCATTGCTGAATGATAATTCTTGGATTCCAGAAGCTTTTTCAGCAGATTTTCCGGTAAAGGTTCATGCGTATCCACATGTCCTGAAATCATGTTCAGAACTTCAGGCTGCCAGGTAAAGTTCTCCATAAACTGGCTTGGAAGTTCCACGGCATCCCAAGGAACCCTGTTGATGCCGGAAACCTGGCCAATATCCACGGTGGTAAGCATGTGATGCAGTGCATGACCGAATTCATGGAAAAGAGTTTCAACCTCATCATGATTGAGCAGTGCTGGTTTGTCACCTATAGGAGGCATAAAATTGGCAACTATGTAAGCGATCGGCAGTTGCAGGGTTCCGTCAGCCTTGTAGCGACGGTCTGCACAGTCATTCATCCATGCTCCGCCCCTCTTATTCTCTCTGGCATAAAGATCCATATAGAATCCGCCAATCAATTCCCCATTACGATAAATGTCATGATATACCACGTCAGGATGCCACACGGCCACCCCGTAATGCGGTCTGACTTCAACACCGAATATTTTATAAACCAATGAGAATAATCCGCCCACAACCTTGTTTAAAGGGAAATAAGGACGAATCTGCTCATCGGTAATGGAATATCTTTCCTGCTTAAGCTTTTCACTGAAATAACTAATATCCCACGGCTCAAGTTCATATGTAACCCTGAGTTTTTGGGCATAATCACGTATTTCTGCTATTTCCCTGCGTCCCTGTTCCTTTGACTCATCAACCAGACTGTAGAGAAAATTCATCACTTCTTCAGGAGATTTGGCCATCTTTCTGGCAAGTGACATATGTGCAGCTGTCGGGAATCCCAAAAGCTCTGCCTGTTTGTCAGACAATGCCAGTTCTTCCTCAATTACGTCGGTATTATCAAAACGCCCGGCATCTGGACCAAGTTCGGAAGCTCGCGTTACGTATGCCCTGTACATTTCTTCCCTAAGAGCTCTGTTGTCCGCATACTGCATTACGGGAATATATGACGGATACTGTAGTGTAAGCACATAACCTTCAAGATTACGGTTTTCAGCTTCCTGTCTGGCCAAAGCCTTGGCACTTTCCGGCAGACCGCTCAGTTCTCTTTCATCCGTAATGTGTTTTATGAATGAATTTGTCGCATCAAGCACATTGTTGCTGAATTTTGATGACAGTTCTGACAGCTTTGCCTCTATTCCGCCGAAAACTTCCTTTTCATCATCAGGAAGAGAAATACCGCATAACTCAAAATCCCTGAGTTCCTCTTCTATGGCTTTCTGCTGTGCCTGACTTAAAAGGGAAAATGAATCGGAGTTCTTTAATCTCAGATATGAGCTGTACAAATCCTCGTTCTGTCCCAACCAGGTATAGAACTCTGAAATCTCAGGAAGAAGCTCATCATGAGCCTGACGCAGTTCCTCGGTATTAACCACACTGTTCAGATGTCCAACCACGCCCCAGGCCCTTGACAGTGCGTCAAGGCTTTCTTCTATCGGCTTTACCAGGCTGTCCCACGTAGGTTCTGTTTCCTCGTCAGAATTAATATCGGTAGTGTAAATAACCGTATCCCTGCACTTGTCAATCAGCTGTCTTATCGCCGGACGGATGTCGGAGACCTTAATCTTGTCAAATTCAGGTAACAGCTTCATATTTAATAAAGGATTTGCCATAAATTCCTCACAGACAGTAATATTTTTCTCTTCTCGGCTGATTATATCAAAAAAGATTCAGACTCACGTCATTAGATGAACCGCTGACGTTAATTGTCAGCGTTTTTGCCGACGCTCTCATGCTTTTTGAAACATTACTCATGATAATCATCACAAAACAGCCCAGAGATGCATAATTTTTCAATATTAGAGGAAAAAGACTATAAAATACGGTGAGGTGCCATGAAACACGGTCTTATTCAAATCACCGTCATCGTGCAACACATGTTATTATTCAGAACAATCCCTGCTGAAAATCTTATGATTTTCAACCGGACATGAATATCGGTATTTAATTGAAACACGGAAAATAAGGAAATCGGACATGTACCAAAAACCGCATCTCTATGCCATCGCCGTCATAGGTCTGATTATAGTCGCATGCACAATCTGCAACATTTTCAATAACGTACACATTCTTGATGCCGGCAATATTTTTCTGCTGATACTTTACGTCTGTTTTACGGGAGCCTACATTCTCATATACAGAAGAGTAAATTTCAAATTTGCCTACTCCTGGATTACAGGCATTGTCTGTTATCTGCTCACAATCATATTTTCAGGACTTGCACTGTATAATAATTCATGGAACGTAGACTCAGTGTACTACCTGATTCCATTTATCATCGCAATAACTCTCACTCATATATGCTTTGTGAATTTTTCTGCGACAAAAGGTTTCATGCGCAATGCATTTACCCTGTTACTGAAAATCACGGCCGTAATTACCGCCGTATCGGCAATTGCTCTGCTTTTTACAGAAAATCCCGATAATCTGGACTTTATGCAGAAATTCACGGCATCACTCGTCATTCTGCTGATTTTCGGAGACTTTATGGTTTTCTACATCAATTATTTCTACACTCTGAAAAATAACAATAATGATGTCCTCACCCTGTACAAATCGGATAAGGAAACAATTTACGCCGACAAATTCGGCAAACTTTATCACGTAATTCCCGATGAAACCGGATCAGAAAATAATAAGGGTTAATAACATCTGACGGAGACGTTTACTAAATATGAACGAATACAACACTGCAAACACATATAACAAAAACTCTCAGGATGTCTATGAGGCCGACTCAACCAGACTGGCCCGTGTGGACAGACTGAGAAAAATGATGCGTCATCTCAATCTGGATGCTCTGATTATTACCAGAACTGACGAACATTTAAGCGAATACCTGTCACCTGATCGGGAACGACTGGCCTATATTACCGGATTTACCGGTTCTGCGGGAACTGCGGTAATTCTCGAAAATGAACATTTGGTCGACAGATTAAAGGATCACAGTGTTAAGAACAGCGCCAACAGGGAAATTTTTCTTAAGAATTCCGCCGCAATTTTTGTGGACGGAAGATATACAATTCAGGCCAAGATTCAGACAAGCCCAACCATGTTTGATGTTTTCCATTTTACCACGGTGAAACTGGAGGACTGGTTAATTACGGTTCTTGGCAGTAATGCTCGTATCGGAATAGATCCGAAATGTATAAGCTACAACCGTTTTACCTCAATAAAATCAGCTCTGGCTCCATATCAGCTGGAACTAATCTCAACGGAAACAAACCTTATTGACGACATATGGAATGACAAGCCAAAATACGAACCTTCACCAGCTCTGATTTTCGAGGATCATTACAACGGAAACCCGAGCATTGAAAAACGACACCTTATTGCCCAGATTCTAAAAGAGAAAAATATAGATGTTACCATTATCTCCAGCAGCGAATCGGTTAACTGGCTGCTCAACATAAGGGGGCGTGACATTCCAAATCTTCCGGTTGTAAAATGCTTCGCCGCAGTATACAGCTGCGAGGAAATCGAATGGTTTGTGGACTTACGAAAAATACCTGAAAACAGGATTTCTGATTTTCAGCATCATTTCGGCAATATAACATACATGGAAGAAGACAAACTTGAGGATCTCATAAATCGTCTGGCAAAACACAAATACTCAGTCTATATAGACGAAACCTCAACTAATGCCTGGATTATTGAAAAGCTCAAAAAAAGCGGCATTCCTCTGACTTTTGGCCCGGATCTCTGTGAATACCCTAAGGCCTGCAAAAATCCGACAGAACTGAAAGGAATGAAGAGATGTCATCACAAGGATGCTGTCGCCATGTGCAGATTCCTGTCCTGGCTCGATCACCTAACAGAAAATCTCATCAACGCCAGCAGTGAACTGAAACCTCAGGCTCTTGAGATAATAAAAGCTCAAAACGAAGCCACCCTGAGCAGTCAGCTTCTCAAATTCAGAGAGGAACAGGACGGTTTCATTGAAACAAGCTTTGACACAATATCTGCTCTGGGGCCTAATGCCGCAATCATTCATTACAATCATGTCAACCTTAATAAACCAAGAGCACTTGGACAGGATCCTCTGTATCTGGTAGACAGTGGCGGACAATACAACGAAGGCACTACCGACATCACAAGAACAGTGTTGGTAGGTCCCGGACTTACTGATGAAATGAAGGAACGCTTTACTCTTGTTCTAAAGGGCATGATTGCCCTCCATCAGGTAAGATTCCCCAAAGGAACCTTCGGTGGAGCCCTTGACGTGCTCGCAAGAGCCCCACTCTGGCAGAAAGGGCTTAATTATGACCACGGAACCGGTCACGGCGTCGGGCATTGTCTGAATGTTCATGAAGGACCTCAAGCCATTTCGTACAGATACGGACAGACACCGCTGGCTCCCGGAATGGTCACCTCGGTTGAGCCTGGATACTATAAGGAAAACGAATATGGTATCCGTTGCGAAAACCTGTGCGTTGTTGAGACCGTACATGACACCCAAAATCAGGCTGAGATGCTTGCATTTTTACCTATCACTTATGTACCATTTGACATTAGGCTCATCAAAAAAGAGTTACTGACGGATGATGAACGTACCTGGCTCAATAACTATCATCTCAAGGTAAGGGAAATTGTCAGGGAACATCTTAGCGACCTGGAAATCAACTGGTTACTTAAAGCAACGGCGGCGATTTAATAAATGAAATTATTAAACTCAATGCACTGCCTGTTCGGTAGTGCAAAATACAAAATCGGAAATTTATCCAAAATTGCGGTGAATGCCGACTCATACAATATTCTCGAAGACCCGAAAGTATTCAGGGAGCGTCTGCTTGCAAATATCAAAAATGCCAAATCACGCATCTGCATATGCGCTCTTTACTGGCAGAATGATGAAATGGGACAGGAAGTCATGCAGGCCGTGAATGAGGCCGTTGCCGCAAATCCGAAGCTTTACGTACGTATCTACGTGGATTTTCACAGGGCTCAGCGCGGACTCGTCGGAAAAACCAAACAGATTGTTAACAGCGATTGGTACAGGGAACTTGCCAAGAAACAATTAATTCACCCTATTATTTACGGCGTTCCCGTAAAACGCCGCGAGATATTCGGTGTCTTTCATCTTAAAGGTTTTATCATTGACGATACCGTGCTGTACAGTGGTGCCAGCATCAACAATGTTTACCTGCACAGACTTGACAAATACCGCATAGACCGTTACCACGAAATAAATTCCCGGGAGCTGGCTGATTCCCTGTTCTATTATTGCGCCGACGTTTTCCACAGACACAATGCCGTTCAGGATTTTGCTCAGGACGCAATTCCTACTTCCAAGGAACTGAATCTAGAAATCAAGAAACAGCGCAGGGAACTGTGCAGAACCAATTACAAAATAAGTAATGCGGAAATCAACTCAAGACAGGTGGGAATTACCCCACTGGTAGGTCTTGGCAAAAAGAATAACATTCTTAACACATCCATAATTAATCTGATTGAGGCTGCGGAAGAAGAAATAACAATATGTACACCTTATTTCAACTTTCCTAGCCATGTGCTAAAGGCTGTAAACAAAGCTCTCTCAAAGGGAGTCACAATCACAATAATCGTAGGCGACAAGGAAGCCAACGATTTCTTCATCCACGATGGAGAACCATATAACAAGGTCGGAGCCGTTCCGTACATCTATGAGATGAATCTCCGTGACTTTGTCAACAGCCACACCAAGCAGATTAACGAAGGAATTCTGAAAATAAGACTGTGGAAGGACGGACTGAACACATACCATGTTAAAGGAATTTCCGTTGATCACAGATACCATCTTATAACGGGCAATAACCTGAATCCTAGAGCATGGGGACTAGATCTGGAAAACGGCCTTTTGGTTGATGACGAACACCACCTGCTTCTCGAGAAGATAACTCACGAAAGGAACTTTCTTTTAAGCCGAACAACTCCGATAACGTCTCCGTCTGAACTCCAGACCATAGATGACTATCCTGAAGATTATCGTAAAGTTATTCTAAAAGTCAGAAAATTCGGAGCACAATGGCTCCTCAGAAAGCTTCTCTGATGTCACACCGGGGTCGAATACTGTTTCGGCCCTGAAAGGAACAGTTAGTGCACGGATACACGGCAATATATGGATATCTCAGCTTTACCCATCAGTGAATTAAAAGGAATCACATCCAAACAGGTGTCAGCCTTAAATAAAATAGGGATTAACACTGTAATGGATCTTCTTCTGCACTTTCCTTACTCATATCAGGATCGTACAAAATTCACACCGATAAATGAACTGACAGAAGACTCGTATGCCAGTATCAGGGCAAGGATCGTCTCCCGTTCCATTGGCAGAAACAACATGCTGATTCTGACTCTTTCGGACGACACGGGAATACTAAGGGTAACACTGTTCAACTGTCCGATTTTCATAAACAGGGAACTCAAATCCGGAAACATTCTTATCTGTCATGGTAAAGTCAGCATTTTTCAGAATTGCCTGCAGATGACAAATCCGGAACTGAATCTTAAAGATACCGAACTTCCGGAAAGCTACACACCTGTATACCGCCTTACGAAAGGCATTAAAATGCAGTCGATGCGCAACCTGGTTCAAAAGGCTCTGAATGAACTGGAGAAAACCGGAGTCTGTGAAGAGCTTATCCCGCCACATCTTAATCATACAGGGATGACTTTAAAGGACGCACTTATTCAGGTGCACACCCCGAACATCGGCACGTCAATGAGCGATCTTGCACTGTTTATAACCTCTCAGCAGCAGCGGGTAATCTGTGAAGAATTAATATCACAGTACATATCCGTACTAACCCTTAAAGAAAGTAACAAACTGCTGAACGGTATTCCGCTGAAACCTGTTGACAGTCTTATTAAAAAATTCCTGTCAACTTTAAAATTCAGCCCTACTGGAGCACAACTGAGAGTGTTTGACGAAATAAGCAGGGATCTTACCCTTGCTCAGCCTATGAACCGTCTTGTGCAGGGAGATGTTGGTTGTGGCAAAACACTTGTTGCCGTTCTGGCATCTCTGCAGGCAGTGGGCAATGGTATACAGTCTGCAATCATGGCACCTACGGAAATACTTGCCGAACAGCACTATTCCAATATTCAGAATTTTCTGGAACCATTGGGAATCAGAGTTGCATTACTGACCGGCAGCCAGAAAAAGGCCGAAAAGAACAAACAGCTGGAACTTGTTAAAAATGGAAACGCACAAATAATTGTCGGAACGCACGCAATTTTTCAGGAACAGGTTAATTTCCTAAGTCTGGGCCTTATAATTATTGACGAACAACACCGCTTCGGTGTTGAACAGCGCATGAAACTGCGTAGCAAGTGCAGTATAGAAAACAGAGTTCCTCACATGCTTGCCATGACAGCGACTCCGATTCCGAGAACACTGGCTCAGACCATCTATGCAGATATGCACGTATCCGTGATTGATGAGCTTCCCAAAGGCAGAAAACCCATTACCACCATAACCATTCCGGAAACACGCCGCGACGAGATTATCGAAAGAATAGGAATCAACTGCAGTGCCGGCAAACAGGCATACTGGGTATGCAGTCTGGTAAACGAATCAGAGGTACTGGAATCCCAGGATGCCATAAACGCCTGTGAATACCTAACAGCCAAACTTCCTAATCTTAAGATTGGTCTTGTTCATGGTCAAATGAAATCCACGGATAAAGATGCCGTAATGAGGGAATTTAAGAATGGGAATATAGACGTTCTTGTTGCAACTTCGGTAATCGAAGTTGGTGTAGACGTACCTAACGCATTCCTCATTGTCATAGAAAACTCCGAAAGATACGGTCTGGCTCAGCTTCACCAGTTGAGAGGACGTGTCGGCAGAGGTCAGTTGGATTCGTTCTGCTGTCTGATGTTCTCCGACAAGATAAACAGTATAGGCATGGAACGACTGAACACATTGAAAAACAGTAATGACGGTTTTGTCATAGCTCAAAAGGATCTGGAAATCAGAGGCCCTGGAGACCTGCTCGGCACCAGACAGACAGGCGAAATTGCCTATCGGGTGGCAGATGCGGTAAGGGACTACAGATCAATGGATAAATGTACTGTTATTGCCACGGAAATTTTCAAAAATAGAAAGGATCTCTGTCAAAAGCTGACTGAACGATGGTTCCCGGACAGCGAGATAATGAGCGTTCTGTAACCAGATTACAAAAAACGGGAATCTGTATGCTGACTCCCGCTACCTGTAAAATACCAAAAGACAGCTTCTAAACTGCTGCAGTCTCCTGTCTCAGCTGTATCTTATACTGCTTGTAGTCTGATATCGAAGCAGCAACCTCAGCTCCAATAAGAACAATGTACCAGTTAACATATGTCCAGACCATCATGAGAGGAAGTGCTGCCACCGCTCCGTAAATAAATGTATAACTCGTAAAATTCATGATGTAATGCGTAAAGAACTGTTTTAAAAGTTCCTGAAGCAGAGCCGCGAGCAGAGCTCCCACAACAGCATGGTTGAAATTCACCTTGGTGCATGGAACAGAAGTAAACAGAAGAGTGAACACCACAAACGTCAGAAAACACGGCAACATTTTCATACCTAACGTGTTGAGCCATATCCCGGCAGAACTATGACCAAAGAAATTTGATGCCATTATTGATGAAGAAACAACTATGGCACCGCCAAGCAACAGAGGCCCGAGAGTAAGAACTGTCCAATATACTGAAAATGTTGTTACTTTCGAACGGTTTACTTTTACATGCCATATCTTGTTAAGTGTTATGTCTATTCGTCTTATAAGGGCAAGAGCAATGATAATCAGAGTACCTACACCGACGGCTGTAGTTTTGGAGGCGTTGGCTATGAATGAATTAATGTTCTCTTTTAAAACATCACCCATTTGCGGCATCATGTTGTGAAGAATATAATTCATCATTTCATCACGATATGAACTGAAACTCGGAGACAAGGAAAAAACACTGAGAAGAACGGCTAGGACAGGAATCAGAGACATTATCGTTGTGTATGAAAGCGATGAGGCCAACACGTCTATTTCATCTCTCGCAACTCTCTTGGACAGATATATAGGATATGAAAAAACTCTGGTAAACCAGACTCTGAACCGTGATATATTACGTTTTATCAAAGATGTACGTACTTTGCTCTCAGAACCGGAGTTGCCATTAATGCAACCTGTATTTTCATAACGATCACCACTCACCGGTGTTTTTTCTACCCCGTCCACCATATCAGTTTCTGAAGTTTTAAGATTTTCTTCCACGATTCTATCCCCTCGAACCTAAAAAAATACCCGGCATCACCTGTTTCCTGTTTCATTATAATCAAAACAAAAACATCATTCTCTGCAATAACTCTCTAATCCGAAACATCTCATGCGGTGTCAGTGATTTATCCACGGCCTGCCAGTTATAAACCTTACCGTCAATACAAAAAACCCGTTACGGATAGGATGATCAGTAACGGGACAAAGTATTGATGCTTAATTTAAGGCGTATTTCAATAATCAGAAACTTCCTTAAACAGTCTGTTTGTTTACATGAAGTTATTTCTTAACGGCTCTGACTACGGCATCATGAAGAAACGACGTCATATTCTCCCCATGATTTTCCAACATCTTAGGGAACATGGAAATAGGTGTCATTCCGGGGAAAGTATTTATTTCATTAAGGAGAATCTCTTCATCTCCAACAAGGAAGAAATCAATACGGGACAAATCCTTAAGCTTTAATACCCTGAATGCTCTTGTGGCATATTCCCTGATTTTTGACTTAAGGCTCTCGGAAATATCGGCTTCAACAAGCGTTGTTGACTTTGAAGCACTGTCATATTTTTCCTCAAAAGTGTAAAAGTCATTGCTTGGTGTAATGATTTCACCAGGATTGGTAACAATAAGCTCTCCATTATATTCATACGCAGCAACTTCAAGCTCTCTAGGCCTTACTGCCTGCTCCAGCAGAACATCATTACTGTAGGAAAAGGCTTTTCTAATGTATTCATCAAGAAGAGATTCATCTGTAACTTTATAACAGCCAACTGATGAGCCCTGAGATGCCGCCTTCACAAAGATACTTCCATATCTTCTGAAAAATTCATGAGCCTTCTTTAAGTTTTCTTCACTGTCCGTATCAATGAAGCTGAAAGGCGTATTCGGAATACCGATAGCACTCAGCCACAGCTTGGTACTGATCTTATTGAAACACAGTTTGCTGGCTTCAGAACCGCAACCTAAATAAGGAAGTGAAACCATGTCGAGAAGAGACTGAATGTCACCTGTTTCTCCCGGAACACCGTGAATACACGGAATTACGTAATCAACGGGAACCGTTTTTTCACCGTCATCTTTGAAATATAACTTTTGATTGTGGCTGAGATTACACTGATTTCCATCCTCGTCTACCCACCTGTCCCTGTGAATAATAACCTTCAAGACATTAAATTCCGGGAATGTTTTTAACTGTTTTTCAATAAATGAGGCACTAACCAGTGAAATGTCGTGTTCTGACCCGTCACCACCGCACAAGAGAAGAATATTATACTGTTCCATGATTATAATTCCGTTATCTGGACCAACAGGTCCCATCTAAATACGTCAACAATTATACTTTCATGCCGTAGTCCTATCAATCCGAAAAAAACAGTGGAAATGGATAATTTGATGAGCAATTGCACAATTTTTCTTATTTTCACGATAATGCTGATACAATAAACGTCATGTTCATCAGAACTTAATGTGGGATTTAAAATGAGTTTAAACAAATTTTTAGCAGGCCTTGCGATAACCGGACTTCTCTGTACGGGTTGCGTAACAGTCACAGCCGACGGACGACCTATCAAGGAAAACGGCAATACAACCACGGGTAAAACCTCTCAGGAACTGTCGCAGATGCTCAACACTGCAAAGGGCGAATACCTGGAACTGGACACCCAGAAAACAAATAGACTGGTTCAGGAAGTAACGGAAGGTAATCTGGATACCATCAAAAAGGTTATGGACAATCCTAATGACTACGAACCTCCCGTACTTTTTGCATACGCCGAACAGGTATATAAATCAGGACACTTTGATACAGCAATGTTCTGGTTCTATACGGCTCAGCTCAGAGCAAGATCCGATGCCAACAAATCCCTCGACAATACGGTTCAAGACGGAGTAACCAGACTGAGTTCCGTATATGGTCAGACCATTGGACGCTACGCTCTAGAACACCCTAACGAACTGGAATCAACAATGAATAAAGTGTTGGAATGGGACAGAATATCGCAAAGGAACTACAATCCAAAATGGGTAGCCGTTCTGGGAAATGAATCTAAAATAAGCGATACAATCAGGTTTCAGGATCCGGAAAAATACAAAGCAATTGATGAAGAAGTAAGACGAGGTTGGAAAATCGGTTTTGATGCCGCACTGAAAAAAATCCGCGAAAGCAAACTTGAGGTGCCTGAGGAATAATCCTCCGAGTCACATTTCAGCCAATGATAATTAAATATATCATATAGCACAGTAAAATCCCGCATTGAGTACAGCGGGATTAACACTAACTGAATAATTTCCCGGGTTCAACAAGGGAAATTCCATTCATCATGCAATGGACTGTTCAATAAATTCCTTTAACTTCTGCTTGTTGAGTGCCCCAATCTGCTTGCCAACAAGCTCGCCATTCTTAAAAACCAGAAGAGTAGGAATATTCTTGACACCGTACTGAGCCGCAAAATCACGACTCTGATCCACATTAACCTTAACAAAGGAAACTCCGCTCATCTCGGCGGCCAACTCCTCAATAACTGGTCCAACCATCTTACATGGACCACACCACGGAGCCCAGAAATCAACCAGAACAGGATTCTTACTGAAAAGCACCTGTTCTTCAAATAATGCGTCATCTATTTCTTTTACGAAATCGCTCATTTTTATATCTCCTCACGTTACTTAAAACGGGTTATACCGTTTTGCGACGACATACCACTATAACATATTGACAGTTCGTTTCAGAGTTTAATTCCCTCAAATCAGATTTTTTCTCCATTTTGTGAACGTCAACATGATTATGCTTAATGCTGTTATTAAAATCGTCTCTATCAAGGAGTTTGCGAATCAGAAAGAAAATCTTTTAGAAAAAATCAATAACTTCCGCTTACTTTTTCACAAAAAAACGAAACGGCATACAATATCAATTATCCGTTACTGAATATCAGATGGTGAAAAACTTTATATAAACACAAGCCTGTACATATATTGTATACTTGTAACATACAACATCCGAACTTCTAATACTTGAGGTTTTTCGTGTTATCCGGGAAACACATTAAGCATGAGGAAAAATGGATTTAAGGAATAAACATATGCCGGGTTCTTCTCCTTTATATGCAGCTATCGATTTAGGATCAAACAGCTTCCACATGCTGGTTGTCAGAAATGTCTCAGGGGCCGTCAGAGCCGTCTCACGTGTCAAGCGAAAGGTCAAGCTTGCTCAGGGACTTGACGAAAACAACCTCCTTTCAGAAGAGGCCATTCAGCGAGGACTTGACTGTATCCGACTGTTTGCGGAGCAGCTCAAGGACATTCCGGATCATAATATCCGCATTGTGGCCACCGCAACACTACGTCTTGCTAAAAATTCATCTGACTTTATTCAGAGAGCTGAAAAAATACTTGAGCACGGTATTGAAATTATCAGCGGAGAGGAAGAAGCACGCACCATATACCATGGTGTAGTCAGCACCTCAAGTGCATCAGGCAATATTCTGGTAATAGATATCGGCGGAGCATCAACCGAACTTATAATCGGTGAAGGTCTTAACGTTAAGGTTCTCCACAGTACTCAAATGGGATGCGTAACATGGCTCAACAATTTTTTCGCAAATGACGAAATAACCGAAGCAGCATACGATAAAGCCATTGAAGCTTCAATCGAAATACTGTCTCCTCTTGCAGACGAATATCTCAGAGAGGGTTTTTCAACCTGTGTCGGAGCTTCAGGAACAATACAGTCCCTGCAGGAAATTATGATTTCCAACGGAGAAAGTGAAGTCGTTACCCTTGAAAAGCTCCTTCATCTAAAGGAAATGACAATTGAAGCTGGATGCTTTTCAAAGCTTAATATTGCCGGCCTTTCAGCCGAAAGACTTACAGTTTTCCCTTCAGGACTTGCGATACTTATTGCAATATTCAGGATTCTGGACATTAAAGGCATGACACTTGCCGGTGGCGCTTTGAGAGAAGGTGTCATTTACAGAATGCTCGGTGACTACGCTCCCCGAAACATCCGAACCAGAACCGTGGACAGTCTGATTACCAGATACCAGCTCGACCGTGAACAGGCAGAACGCGTTACCAAGGTTGCGCTTAACGCATTTGACAGTCTGAAAGAATCCTGGGGACTGAAAGATCCTTCTTCAAGACCGGTTCTTAAATGGGCGGCAATGCTGTACGAAATTGGTCTGTGCATTGAGTACAAAAAAGCTCCTAAGCATGCGTCATACATAATTGACAACATTGAAATGCCGGGTTTTACCAACGCTCAGAAACATCTTCTGAGTGCTCTACTGTTCAACGAAAGAGATGCCTTTAAGCTTGATGTTCTGAAGAACCAGAGCGCCGTTCCGTATGAGGAAGCATGTGCACTGGCAAGACTCCTCAGACTGGCGATAATCATCTGTGTCAGACGAAGTCCTGATGCGATTGACGGTGAAATCAAATTTGAAATGACGGAACATGGCAAACTGGAACTTGTTACCACCAGCAACTGGATGGATAACCACTACCTTCGTGCCACACTACTGAAGGAAGAATGCCAGAAGCAGCAGGAACAGGGATGGCTTATGTCCATTAGGGAATGCTAGAATGCCTCTTAAATCAATGCTTCTCGTAGCCTTAGGCGGAGCCGTCGGCGCACTTCTCCGTTATCTAACCACTAACTGCATCTCTTCCTGGATGGGGCGTGATTTTCCGTACGGAACAATTTCCATAAACATTGCCGGCTCATTTTTAATTGGGCTGTTTACAACCATTCTCTGTCAGAATGCCATGGAGCCCCAGTTAAAACTTCTGCTTATTACGGGGCTTCTTGGCGGATTTACCACTTTCTCGACATTCTCTCTGGATACGGTAAACCTCATAGCTTCGGGCTACTGGCTGAAAACATTTTTCTACGTTGCCGGCAGTCTGATTCTGAGTCTAACAGCAACTTTTGCGGGTATAGCCATGGGCTCAGCCATTAAAGCAAATTAAACAGCGCTGAGACATAATATGATTCTTGTTTTTTGGCATATCTGCAATTACCAGAACAACAATACATAAAATAGGATTCTACATGAGCACAAATACACAGCTGGTACTTATAGACGGTAATAACTTTTTGTACAGAGCTTATTACAGTACGGCCAGATCCGCTCTCTCCAACAGTCGCGGTGAACCTACCGGAGCCACAAAAGTTTATATCAGCATGATCCAGAAACTGGAAAAAACATATCCAAAAGCACAAATGGCCGTGGTTTTTGATGCTCATGGTCCATGTTTCAGACACGAACTCTATTCAGAATACAAGGCTACCAGAAAACCCATGCCTGACGAGCTTAGGGCTCAGGTAGAAAACATAAAAAAAATAATTACAGCCATGGGGCTTCCTCTTATCACTGTAGAAGGCGTCGAAGCGGATGACGTACTCGGTACATATGCCCGACTCGGCTCTGAAGCAGGAATGGACGTTTATCTTGCCACAGGAGACAAGGATCTTGCGGCCATGGTGAATGAACACGTATTCATAGTCAACACCATGGATGATTCCGTAATGGACAGAGATGGCGTAATTGCAAAATTCGGTGTTCCTCCGGAGCTCATCAGTGATTACCTTGCGCTTAAAGGAGACTCGGCAGATAACATTCCCGGGATGCAGGGTATCGGTGACAAATCAGCCACTGCACTTCTGAATTCCATAGGAAGTATTGAAGACATTGCCGCAAATCTTGACAGAGTAAAGGATCTGAACTTTAGAGGTTCCAAAACATTTGCTGAAAATTTCATTAAACAACAGGATAACGTAAAGCTGTCAAAGATTCTCACCACTATCAAGACAGATGTAAAGGTTCCGGTTAAACCTCAGGAAATCCGACGCGGAAAGGTTGACCACAAGACTCTTTTGGACATATACACATCCTGTGAATTCACAAAACTCATAAACTCGGAAAAAGCGTTTCTGGAAAAAGAAGCCTTAGGAGATTCCGGTGATCTTTTCTCTGCCGACGGGGAAAACACGTTCAATAATTCAGCAGAAAATGAAGAATCTTCAGATCAAAAAACATCACGAACAGTTGACCGGAAGAAAAAATTTATCGCCGTAACGGTCAATAGCGAAACCACGCTAAAGATGCTCGCAGCAGAGCTCCGTGCATCAGAAAAACCGGTATTCTACCCTTTAAGAACAGTAATTAATGCAGTCAATTCACGACTTACCGGACTTGGCATAAGAACCGTTAACTGCGATTTCTATATTCCCCTCGGACATTCATACCTCGGAGTCCCTGTTCAGCTTAACCCTACGGATGTATTTTCCGTTCTGGCGGAGATTGTAAACAACGGAGGTAAGGAAATAACTGCTTATGACATTAAGGATCTGATGCATACTCTTGACGGATATGGCATCAATATTGAAATGCCTTATCAGGATGTCCTTAATGAACTTCACGATCTGGATTCAGCCATGGAAACGGATCTGTCGAAGGCTGCTGAAATCCTGCTGGATCAAAAACTTTCAGATGAACAGGAACTCTGTACCGTGACAATACAGGGAAGCAAACGAAAACAGAAAATACCAATGGAAGAGGTAGAAATAGACACATGTGCCGCGTTTACCAGTCAACACCTTGATGCGGTACAGCAACTCCACGAATTTATCAGTACAAAACTCAGACTGATACCTGAGAATGAGCGAGCCTACCTCACTCAGGAACTTCCTCTAATCAAAGTTCTCTACAAAATGGAATGTAACGGATTCTATCTGGATCATAATGAATTCTCCAAACAGAGCATTACCCTGAACCAGAAACTGAAAGACGTAAGAGACAGTATAATTATGCTTGCAGGTGAGGAGTTCAACATAAATTCAACCAGAGAGGTTTCACACATTCTTTACGAGAAACTTGGTATTGACTGTCCAAAAAAAACCCCTACCGGACAACCATCAACATCTGAAGAAACACTTTCTCTCATTGCCGAAGATTACGAAATAGCCAGACTTATTCTTAATTACAGGGCTCTAACAAAACTTATCAACACTTATGTTGATAAGCTTCCGGGAATGGTTGACGGAGCCACCGGCAGAATACATGGTATGTTTAATCAGGCCGGCACATCAACAGGCAGACTGTCTTCTAGTGATCCTAACCTGCAGAATATACCTGTAAGAACTCCCGAAGGCAGAGCCATCCGCGCAGGTTTTGCAGCAAAACCAGGCTACAAAATTCTTGCTGCAGATTATTCACAGATCGAATTAAGACTCATGGCACACATTGCCGATGAACAAAACATGATCAGATCATTTAATGCTCATGAGGACATTCATGCATCCACAGCATCCCAGATCCACAATACGCCACTGAGTGAAGTGACTCCGGAAATGAGAAGATCTGCCAAAGCCATAAATTTCGGTCTTATATACGGCATGAATCGTTTTGGTCTGGCAAAACGGCTTAATATTTCCAACGACGTTGCAAAAAACTACATTGACAGCTATTTTGCAAAATATCCCGGCGTAAAAACCTATATGGCTGCAATCAAAGAATCGGTACATGAAAACGGGTATGTTACCACCATAAGTGGCAGAAGGCTTAACTTCAATGCAATTAAAACCGCAACAAAGATGGCTGTTTCCGGAATAGAAAGAGCTGCGATCAATGCTCCTATGCAGGGCAGTGCAGCGGAAATCATCAAAACAGCAATGATAAAGATTGATGAATGGATAAAAAATCTTCCTGAGAATAGTATCAGAATGCTTCTGCAGGTACATGACGAACTGATTTTTGAAATAAAAGATGAATTTGTTGAAGAATACGGAAGAATAATTTCTGAAATCATGACAACCGTGATAAAACTTAAAATACCACTGGAAGTCAGTGTAGGAGTAGGACAAAACTGGAGTGAGGCCCATTAAAATGTTAAAGAAAATTATATCTATCATGTTGCTTGCAGGACTGACATCCTCTGCTTTTGCAATAGATTTAAGCAAACCTCGTAGCGAACAGGATTATCAGAATGAAATGGCTATGGCTTTGTTGTATGCCCCTTTGCCTGAAAGAATTTATGACATCAGGGCTATGGTAATGATCAGCAACACCCCGGAAGAACTGGCGAAATACTCAAACGATCAGATCAAGCTTAAAAGTATCAATTTTGATGAGGATAAGCTGGAGCTTGTGTACAACTTTGAACTGTATGTACCGAAATCAGATGATCAGGACACCAATACGGCTATGGATAAATATGCTCAAAAAATTCGCAATGTAATGAATAAAGAAGACTGTAACGTACTCAATTTCACTCATGAAGACGTAGCAAACCATTATTTTATCAGGGATGCCGAAACTAAAAAGATTCTAGTTGATTTCAAAACAGCTCTGCACTACTGCAAACACAACGTACAAATTCCATACGCACACTGATAAATCAGATTAAACCTTCATTCCATGTCAAAACATACTGGAATGAAGGTCATACATTGGGATTACCGCCCGGAAATTTTTCTGCGTTCAAGTGATATGACAACTTTGTTACCCGGTGTGGCATTACCATACTCAATCTTCACGAAAGAAAAACCGGATGACGTCCAATCTCCTGTATCGACTATAAGATATCTGTCATCAGGTCTCAGCTCCTCAGCGTTATGGGTATGGCCGTGAATCAGTACGGACACGCCATACTTTTTCATGAATGACAGCGTCTTGACAGGATTAATCATTCTCCTGACATAATTTGCAGCTTCAAAGTTTTTAATGCTTTTAGCCCTCATTTTCTGAGCCATTCCAATACGGTGTCGGTATGAAAAAAGAGTATTGAACATACACTGAACACAGGAGAGACGACTGAACAGACGGAAACATCGGTAGCCCACCGTCTCATCACAAAGTTCATCTCCATGTACCATCAGAATCCGCATATCTCCGAAAACCAGCTGATGAACGTCATTTAACAGCACCATTCTGAAAAAATGCGCATCTTTACGGTTCAAAAGAAAATCCCTGTTTCCATGAATGAAATAAACTCGCCCACCTCTCGAACATATGGAGGAATTAACCTCTCGTACAGCTTTGTGTGCCGGATTCTCGGGGTTAATACCAACATAGTAATTAAAAAGATCTCCTACTATGTACAGTTCATCGTCTCCGGATACCGTGTCCGCAAATTTTCTAAACGCATCCGTGAGTTCCGGAGCTTCCGCCGATAAATGAAGATCTGCTATAACGTAAGCTGTCACCTGGTTACTTTACCGTTACTTCTGAAATAACAATATCTTCCACAGGTACATCACCGTATGGTCTGAACTTATTGGTTGTTTTTACTGCTTCAATCTTATCCACAACGTCAAAACCATCAACAACCTTACCGAACACACAGTAACCCCAGCCGCGAAGATCCTTGCCTGTATGATTCAGAAAATCATTGTCTTTGGTATTAATAAAGAACTGTGAAGTGGCTGAATGAGGATCCATCGTTCTGGCCATGGCAATAGTATACTTGTCGTTCTTTAAACCGTTATCAGCCTCGTTTTCAATCGGAGCTCTTGAGGAAGCCTTGTCCTTAAGACCGGCAGTTAAACCGCCCCCCTGAATCATGAACCCCTTGATCACACGATGAAAAATGGTTCCGGCATAATAGCCTTCCTTTGCATACTGAAGAAAATTCTCAACGGTAACCGGGGCTTTTTCCGGATTAAGTTCAAGAGTGATATCGCCAACATTTGTTTTAATAATTACCATAGCCATAACTGGTCACCTTATGATTAAACAATAAAAAAGATTCAACTGCGGTTCCTTATACTGAGCCGCACCGGAAGCATTATAACACATTAAAAATAAGCTTCCTCATACCCGACAGTGCCCATGAAACAGAGATTTGAAACCACAAAATCTCCCAACAATAACTAAAGAAAATATGAATATGTCATGTATAACTCAAATTATCAAACACTGACTGTAATTCCTCAGAAATTATCATAATACGCTCTGTAAAATTATTAAAACACCACGGAATTAGTAATTTTCCATAGTAAAAGATAATAAAATCATTAAAAAACGCATATTTTTGTATAAAATTATATCTTTTGCTATACAGATCACATAAATAAATGTACAATAGCCCCGAATTTTAGTAATAGCAGAGGCTGGTATGTTAGAAAAACTTCGTAATATTGCCATTATTGCTCACGTAGACCATGGCAAGACAACTTTAGTAGACAAATTATTACGTCAGTCCGGAACTCTCGACCGTTCCCTGGACGGACAGGAACGCGTAATGGATTCCGGCGATATTGAAAAGGAAAGAGGCATTACCATATTAGCTAAGAATACTGCTATTGAATGGAATGGCTACAGAATCAACATCGTTGACACCCCGGGCCACGCAGACTTCGGCGGAGAAGTTGAACGTGTAATGAGTATGGTAGACTCTGTTCTTCTTCTTGTTGACGCCGTTGACGGTCCTATGCCTCAGACCAGATTCGTAACTCAGAAAGCATTTAAGCAGGGACTTAAGCCTATTGTCGTAATCAACAAGATTGACCGTCCAGGTGCAAGACCAGACTGGGTTATTGATCAGGTATTCGATCTCTTCGACAACCTTGGTGCCACAGATGAACAGTTGGATTTTCCTATCATCTATGCTTCCGCATTAAACGGTTACGCAACTCTGGATCCAAACACTCCGTCTGAAGACATGACTCCGCTTTTCCAGGCGATCATCGATAATGTTGAACCACCTAAGGCTGATCCTGACGGTCCGTTCCAGATGCAGATTTCCCAGCTTGACTACACTTCTTACGTAGGTGTTATCGGCATCGGCCGTATCACCCGCGGTACTGCAAAACCTAATGCGGCCGTGACAGTTGTTAGTCCTGACGGTTCAACCAGAACAGGCCGTATCGGACAGGTTCTCGGCTATATGGGACTTCAGCGTTCAGAAGTGTCCGAAGCAAAAGCCGGTGACATTGTTGCCATAACCGGTCTCGGTGAACTCCAAATTTCAGATACCGTATGTTCAAACGAAAAGGTTGAAGCTCTGACTCCGTTATCAGTTGATGAACCAACCGTAACCATGACCTTCCAGGTTAACACCTCTCCGTTCGCAGGACAGGAAGGCAAGTTTGTGACTTCAAGAAACATTTGGGAAAGACTTCAGACCGAACTGGTTCACAACGTAGCTCTCCGTGTTGAACAGACACAGGATCCGGATAAATTCAAGGTTTCTGGCCGTGGTGAATTGCATCTGTCAATTCTTATTGAAAACATGCGTCGTGAAGGCTATGAGCTCGCCGTATCCCGTCCTGAAGTAATTCTGAAGGAGATAGACGGTGTTAAGATGGAACCAATGGAAAATCTTACCATCGATATCGAAGAACAGCATCAAGGTTCCGTAATGGAACAGCTTGGTGTCAGAAAGGCAGATCTTAAGGATATGGTTCCTGACGGAAAGGGCCGTGTAAGACTTGACTACGTAATTCCTTCAAGAGGCTTAATCGGCTTCCAGACCGAATTCATGACACTTACCTCAGGTACCGGCCTGATGTACCATACCTTTGACTCCTATGGTGAATGGCGTGGCGGTAACATCGGACAGAGAAAGAACGGTGTTATGATATCCAATGAAACCGGTAAGGCTCTTGGTTATGCAATATGGTACTTACAGGATCGCGGCAGAATGTTCATTGAACATGCTCAGGAAGTTTACGAAGGTCAGATCGTTGGTATTCACAACCGTGAAAACGACCTCACTGTTAACTGTCTGAAAGGAAAGAAGCTCACCAACGTTCGTGCGTCAGGTACCGATGAAGCAATCGTACTGGTTCCACCTGTTCGTCTCTCTCTCGAACAGGCTCTCGAATTCATTAACGATGACGAACTTGTTGAAGTAACTCCTTCCAGCCTCCGTTTACGTAAAAAGCTCCTTACAGAACTTGATCGTAAGAGAGCATTCAGAGCAGCAGGCGGCAAAGAAGCTAATAACGAGTAATAACGAGTTATTAAACTGATTACATTAAACGGCTCTTCATAAAAAGAGCCGTTTTTTTATAAAAAATTACGATCAGTATTCAGAAAGTTAACAGAAAATACAATCTGATGCCTGTTTTTTTATATAATTGCGCTAAAACAGAAATTAGGTCACTCTAAAACTTAATGAACAGATGTAAAATAGTAAAATACCATTTTATTTACTAACTGTTGCTTTACATCCGCGACTTATCCACCCCCAAAGTCAACAAAGCAGCAATTATTCAGAATAATCGTGTTTGAAGGTCTGATATGAATTTTCACTTTAAGAAATATGTCTCTGTTATCTCCAGTGCTCTGATTTTAGCAGCTCTCCCTATGACTGGATGGGCGCTTGATAACTATTATGGTTTGAGAACCGTAAATAATGACATTACCGCAACAAAGCTGGAACACAAAGCTATTGACGGATACGACTACGTTTTTTCCGCAGCCTTCGTAACAAAGGGAGCCTGGGGATTTGACAATCCCAACAACTTCACCAGACTGCTTGCCGTAATGGATAAAGCGCAGAAAGAAGGCGAACTTACCACAGAAGGTACAGCATTCTACTCCACTCTCTTAAAGTTAAAACCCAAAATTTTAAACAGTTCAAACGACGCTCTGACCATGTCAGGCATCAATGCCGTTAATCACTTGGGTACAAGCTATGCTCAGAGCAGAAAGAATCTGATGCTGAACAAGAAATACGAAACCAACATCAACGTCGTTTTTGCTTATGACGGAAGCAATATCGCACTGAAAACCGGTGAACAATTTGTTCTCGGTATCATAAAAAGCTTTTCAGATGGCAAGATACAGATTGAATATGTTCAGGATGAAATGCCTGACGTATTGGCCTATTATGAAACCAGAGAATACAGAGACTGGCTAAACTCATATCCAGATACACACAGGCAATTAGGACAAATTAAATACAGTTCTCAGCAAAAATCAAACCAAACACGAAATTATGTGGATAATGTGTTACAGCGTATCTTCAAGAAAAAATTCCTTGGTTCCATTACCGGTAACACGCTTATTCTAGAATCCCGTGTTGAAGGCAGGGATATCGTAGATGCCATATTTGATACCTATAAATTTCTACCAAGTCTGAGTATCCAGGAGGCAGAGGATTTTAACAAGACATTCGGTGACATCATGAGAAATGATGAAAGACGACTTTTCAGTGCCATCGACAATGCAACCCTGTTTATTTCAGTAGGACCTAGCGTAACCGGACAGATTCAGACGACAGAGCAGGGACGAAGACTTTTCAACGATCTGCACATTACACTCCAGGACTTTTTGGAAACCAAAGAAGAACCAGTTAAATTTTACTTCATTGACCCGAAAGCAATGCTCTCATTCCTGACCCTACTCGAGGGTTCAAAGCTTGGAGAAACACTCGGACCTAACGAGAATTACTCATATCAGGATGACGTATTTAAGGTCTCAACCCTAACTCCGCTCAACTCAATCATGATTTGGGACTTCTTCAGTAACAAGGATGGTAAAATTATGGTAAGAATCAACCATAATGGCAAGATACTAACCCTTAAAGATAAGTGCCAGCCTGTTAACGACTCATACAACTGGAATGACCTGACAAAGTGTCTTGCTGATTAATCGTTATACCTAAATATTCGCTGTTTTCCTTCAGAAGACAAAAGCGAGAATTCTGGTTGATGAAAGACCATTTCGATTTCCGTTATCATATTCAATAAAAGCGGGGGAGAGATGGTCTTTCTTATTCCTGATATAAAAATCAGTTTTGGATTCTCGACTCAGCAAAATCAGTCATGACGAAATTCTTATTTTTGAGCCATTGATGCAACTTAAATATTCATATCAAATACGTCAAGCCATCACAGAAATGCGTGTTACAATATGAAAAATGAATAAAGTCGGGAGATATTTTATGTATTGTGGAAATATAAATGATTTACCTTCGAAAGAATATGACACTCCATTGGTAAAATACATAAGACAAGCAATTAAACTAAATGGTTCAGGAAGAGTTGAACTGGAAAAAGACATGGTCTTTGCCAATTTTGACACCAGCAATACTGAACTTAAGCAGCATCGCAAGTTCGAATACCATAAAGATTTTCTTGATGTTCACGTCATTCTTACCGGACGTGAAACAATCGGCTTTACTCCCAAAAAATTCCATGATAATTCAAATATAAAACACACCTTTGATACCGATAAGGATTTAGGCTTCATTGAAGAAAACCTTCCGTGCTGCTACGCATCATTGGAAGTCGGGGACTTTGCCGTGTTTCTGCCAGGGGAACTTCACAAGCCATTATGCGCCACCGATGACATTCCCATGGAAATCAAAAAAATTGTTTTAAAAGTACACAAGGACTTCTACAGACACTGTCTAAGCATCAGCGTTTAAACTCTTTTGCTTGATCCGTCTGCAGGTTCTGGTTATTGCCCCGGATATCATCCGATGAAATATACTCCAACTAAATGTAAACTCTGCATATAAATTAAAAACACTAAACAACGGACGAAACAATGGATATCACAGACAAACTGAAATACCGACTCAGAGGCCCAAGAGCTCTTTACGGAGAAGATGCAGTAAACAAATATGCACACAGCCATGTATGTATTGCAGGAACCGGCGGCGTTGGTTCATGGGCCATTGAAGCACTGGTACGAACCGGTGTGGGGCATATTACCATTATAGACAATGACACGATAGACGAATCCAATACCAACAGACAGCTTCATACCATGCAGAGTACCTTGGGGGAATACAAGGCCGGGGCGATGAGCAACAGGATGAAAGACATCAATCCTGACGTAAAGATTGATGTCATTACCAGTCTGCTTACCGTTGACAACATACCAGGCATAATAGCAGGGATCGATGCTGATGTTTACATCGATGCCATTGATGACCTTATAGCAAAAGCCTTTTATATTCATCATCTTCATTCACAAAACAAAACCGTAATTATATCTGGTGGAGCAGGCGGTAAAACGAATCCGTTGCTGGTAACCAAAGGGGATCTTGCCGAAACCGCAGGAGACAAACTTCTCTCAAGACTACGCACAAAATTACGCAAAGAATACGGTTACCCCGGAGCAGGAAGAAAAATGAAGCTTACGGCCGTATACAGCACCGAACCGGCCACTATGTCGAAAGATGTTAACAGTGCCGATGACCTTCCGGCATTCGGGGCTGCAGTTTGTGTAACGGCAGTGGTTGGACTTAATATTGCCGCACTGGTTTTGGAAAAGCTCAGAGGCTAAGTATGGACCGTGAAGAAACCAAGCAGAAACTAAAGGGATACCTGACTCATTATTTATCAAAGTACAAGGGTATCAACTGCAATGATTATTTCTCTTGTCTGAATCCCAATCATCAGAACTCAGGAATGTCTATGCACTTTAATCCAAAGGACAATACAGTCCACTGCTATGGATGCGGATGTACGTATGATATTTTTTCACTTATCGGCATGGACTTTAATCTGCCACACTATCAGGACCAGCTGAACAAAGCCGGTGAGCTTTTTCTGGAAAACAATAAAATCAACACTCCGAAAATAACACGCAATGAGATTAGTAAAATGTCTGACGGCGGAACAAAAATTGTAGATTACACTTCTTTTTTCAGGGTATGTGCCAAGCAGGCAAAAACAACTGAATATTTTCAGGAAGCAGGAATCACTGACGAAACAATCGTAAGATTCAATCTGGGATATGAACCTGAATTCTCTATCGGCAACAACCAACAGATAAAGGCCATGATAATCCCTAACGGACCATACGGTTTTTGGGCAATTAACACGGAAACAGATCCTGATGAGGATTATGTTTTTTACTACGGCAAGGAATCGCTGTTCTGTTCACATGTAAACGAAAATACAGAGGACATTTTTATCACGGACAACATTATCGACTCCCTGTACATGTCCCAGAACGGTGTCTGCTCTATTGTTATCGCCAATGAAATTCATCTCAATGAATTTGTATATTTTCTGTCTCAACAGGTTAAGAAACGTAATTACTATGTCACTTCTCAGACAGAGAACCGCCTTACGGGACTTATTATCAGAGAACTGATAAATTATGAGCAGCCAAATCAGCTGATTGATCTTGCCTATCCTGCGCAGAGCATCGGGGATCTTATTATGGCAAGCCCTGAAAAATTCAGGGACAGAGTCAAAAACATCAAAAAACTGCTGAGTGTGACTCCAAGAAAACTCCTTGCGAGGAAAACCTATGATCTGGTAACTGATGACGCCTCTTTCAGTGAAATCTATTATTCAAAGGGAGTGTACGGAATCTCAACAGATGTCATAACTAAAAGAAAACTGCTGTCAAACTGGATTATCGATTCTTCTGCCGACACAGATTTTATTTATCATACCTGCATGGCTGAATGGAACATCTTGAGTGTAGAACTTGATGCCAGAACGACGGATATCAGCAAATCATACTACTCACTTCTGCCAAAAATAGGTCTTTCTGAAAACACAGGAGACCCGGAACATGATGCCGGAAATCTACTGACCATTTTCGCATCAAAAAAAATACGAAGGCAGGAAGGATGTGTTCTGGTCATCAATCTGCAAAACTGCAATGCCGAATACATTAGAAGGTTTGTAAATAAACTGATGAGTGAACTCAGAAATTACATTCACTCAATCATCTTTTTCTGTCTGGATGAAAACAGGACACTGGTTGATGAATTCTGCTGGCAGACTTTTACGGTTCATAAGGACGTAACGTCTGAAGAAAATGAAGATGATGACTTCGACAGTCATGATTATAAAGTCACGGCATCCAATGCTGTTTCAGGGAAAATGTTTTTCTATACTGTTCTGGAGTAGCCCGTGCACCTTAATGATCAGCAGCTTGAATCAGTTCACTACATAAGTGGCCCATGCCTTGTTCTCGCCGGGGCAGGTTCGGGAAAAACCCGCGTTATCACTGAAAAAATCATACATCTTATTCAGGACTGCGACTATAAGCCATACAATATCTTTGCCGTTACTTTTACCAATAAGGCGGCAAAGGAAATGAAAGAAAGAATCTGTGCCTCACTCAGCAGTGACACCATTAAAGGACTTCACGTTTCCACATTTCATTCTGTGGGCCTGGACATTCTGAGGCAGGAACACATTTATGCAGGCCTTAAGCCTAATTTTACCCTCTTTGATGAATATGACCAGATGACCGTCATAAAGGAGATACTGCAGGAGCTTCAGGGTACCTACGCAGATAAGGAGCATTTAAAAGACGAATGCATGTTCTGGCAGAATAAAATAAGCGGCTATAAGAATGACCTTATTGGATACGATGAAATAGATACGGACATCAACGACGTCAATCAGCTCGGAGCCATCATTTATAAACGTTACGAAGAAACGCTGAGAGCCATTAATGCCGTTGATTTTGATGACCTTATCTATCTGCCTGTACGTATGTTCCTTGAGCATGAGGCCGTTCTCGAAAAATGGCGACAAAGAGTACGATATCTTCTCGTCGATGAGTATCAGGATACCAATGCCAGCCAGTACCAGCTGATAAAGCTGCTGGTAGAAAAAAGACAGCGTTTCACGGTTGTTGGTGACGATGACCAGTCCATTTACTCGTGGCGCGGAGCCAGACCTCAAAACATCAGCCTGCTGCGTGAAGACTTCCCTGATCTAAAAGTCATAATGCTCGAGCAGAACTACCGTTCGTGTGGCAGAATTCTTAAGTGCGCCAACAGACTTATTGCCCAAAATGAACATGACTTCGTAAAACAGCTTCACTCGCAGTTAGAATTCGGCTCCAAGATTAATGTAATAGAAATACCTGATGCAACGCTTGAGGGCAAAACAATTGTTACAGAACTTCTGGCTCATCACTATATAAACAGAAGCAAATACAGTGATTACGCAATTCTTTACCGCGGAAACTACCAGTCACGAGAGATTCAGAAAGCCCTGCAGGAAAGTAATATTCCTTTTAGGGTTATTGGCGGAACCAGCTTCTTTTCTCAGGCGGAAATCAAAGATTTCATGAGCTACCTGAGACTAATAGCAAATAATGATGACGATAAGGCGTTTTTAAGAATTATAAACATCCCTAAACGGGAAATAGGCCCGACATCACTGAGTTATCTGGACCGATTTGCCAAAAAATACTGTATATCCCTCATGGATGCCTGCAACCATCCGGAACTGATTAACGAGGTAAAACCAAAAACCGCAGCAATATTCAAAAGTTTCCATGACCTTATCGAAAACATAAGGAAGGATCTTAACGGCACCGACTGGGAAAAACATTTATCCGAACTGCCGGAGCGGCTCGGATACACTGACTGGCTTTATCTTGACTCCGGCAGTGAAAAAGCTGCTGAAATACGTCTGGATAATGTCAGAACCCTACTCAAGTGGGTTAACAATGCCGTAACCGGAGATGACAGTGGATTCATCGGAGACATGCTGATAAATGACGCCATCAACAGATTATGCGTAAGAGAACTTCTTGATCGTAACGAAGAAGAATACGATCTTGAGGAGGTTCAACTCATGACACTTCACTCCTCGAAGGGACTGGAATTCCCATATGTTTTTCTTATAGGTATGGAGGAAGGTCTTCTGCCTCACGAAACCAGTATTGAGGAAAATAATGTGGAAGAGGAAAGACGTCTGGCCTACGTGGGGATAACCCGCGCCCAGAAAGAACTGTTCCTCATGTACTGCAAAAACCGAAAATCCAGAAAACGCCAGGAAACCAAGGTTGAACCCAGCAGATTCCTCCTCGAACTTCCGGAAGAAGATCTGCACTGGCCTGCAAGATTAAAGGACACCCGAACAGAGGAAGAAAAGAAACAGACAATGGACAGCCTGTTTGAGCAATTATTAAACACTTTAAAGTAAAACAGGTATACTGACGCTGAAAAATATCACATTTAAGATGTTTTACCCCATTTATTTGCAATCATCTGTTGACATGTCGTTATAAGTATTTATAATTGTAATCCGTTGACTACTTCCGTAGCTCAGTTGGATAGAGCATCGCCCTCCGATGGCGGAGGTCGCGGGTTCGACTCCCGCCGGGAGTGCCAAAATAATCAAGACAATGCGAATGTGGCGAAATTGGTAGACGCGCTAGGTTCAGGTCTTAGTGCCGCGAGGCATAAGGGTTCGAGTCCCTTCATTCGCACCACTCTCTAATAACTCTCTTTCATAATCTTCGATTAAATTATACAAATACAATACTCACTCATTTCCTGTTATCGTCGATTTCAATCATGATTTTAACTGTCAATTGAAATGTGTACAAAAATAACACAGCAAGAACAGGATTAGCCTGTATCGGCCGTACAAACATTGCCGTTGAAGAAAAATGATTCTATTTGGAAATGGGAGTTGAGAACTTTGAGCCTCAGAATTTTTATCGAAGGCTCATGTAAAACTGAATAAAGAGTAATTTACTTTTAATCTTGGCTGAAGAAATAAAAATATGCCGGGAAAATCCCATAACCTGCATTTTAAGTAGCTATATTCTTACAGAACTAGCCTCACCGTGAAAAAAAACAATAAAGTGGTTTTCCCGACACTTTTTCTCAAGACATTGTAATCCCTTGAAATTATTGACTACTGTCAGATAATAAGCTCCATGTGAACAATGATTTTGGGTCAATCACTTTTTTTATGTGATTGCAAAAAATAAAAATTATTTATGCATTGAATAAAAAAGGATCTTCCTTTATGTTTGAGTTGCATCCTGCACGATGTAGCATCTCAACCAAAATGAAGATC
>Ga0256405_10001617_pt1 | contig 59781 bp, 41 predicted proteins | sample RumenRJG_02DNA_FD_189096 | JGI IMG/M metagenome (GOLD analysis project Ga0256405, IMG submission 189096) | Bovine rumen microbial communities from Lethbridge, Alberta, Canada - RJG_02 | ecosystem: Host-associated > Mammals > Digestive system > Stomach > Rumen | place: Canada: Alberta... | reverse complement strand
AGATGTTTGCCGCTGACTTCTTTCAGATTCCACCTCGCGATGGACACCCTTGTCTCTCTGGCTGGACAGTTCCCACTACTAGGGTCTGTTAGGGACTCGCACCCATTAGCTGATATACATGCTAGTCTAACAAAGCACGGGACTGCTTTTGAAAAAAGGGCCTTGCTTTTTTACGCCTTCTGCAAATACTGTTTTCAGAAAATTACATACAACGACATAGCCACCTTTATGCAGTGAACATTATTTGTCTTACTGAATAATGCGCGACTGCATTGATTGGAAAGGGAAATTGGATGTGAAACATAAGTTCCACCACGGAATGCTTTGGAAATATGTTCTGTAATTCTCCTTTCGGTTATGGGACTTCAATAAGAACTTTATTTCTCAAACTCGATGTCTCCGTCCAGAATTTCATGCCAGGGAAGTCCTTGTTTATTCAGCTGACTCATGAAAGGATCCGGATCGAATTCTTCTACATTCCAAACCCCCGGACGTTTCCATGTCCCCAGAAGATACATCATTGCACCAATCATTGCAGGTACTCCCGTTGTATAGGACACGCCCTGCATGCCAGTTTCATTATATGCGTCCTGATGCTTGCAGTTGTTATAAATATAATAGGTGTGCTCCTTGCCGTCTTTTAGGCCACGCATGCGACAGCCTATAGATGTCTCTCCGTCATAGTTCTTACCCAGATCCTGCGGATTGGGGAGAACTGCCTTTAGGAACTGCAAAGGAACGATCTCCTGCCCATTATAATTTATAGGTACTATAGAAGCCATGCCGATGTCTTGTATCACTCGCAGATGTGTGAGATATTCCTGACCGAAGGTCATCCAGAAACGTCCACGTTTGATGGTGGGATAGTTCTTCACGAGGCTTTCCAGTTCTTCGTGGTGTAACAGATAGCTCTCCTTGGGGCCGATGTTAGGATAATTGAGAGTCTTGTGGATGGACAGAGGTTCCGTCTCTATCCATTTACCATTTTCCCAATAAAGTCCCTTCTGAGTTATTTCGCGAATATTTATCTCAGGATTGAAATTTGTGGCAAAAGCTTTATGATGATTGCCTGCATTACAATCAACGATATCCAGATATTGTATCTCGTCAAAAACGTGTTTTGCAGCATAGGAGGTAAATATGCTTGTCACACCCGGGTCGAAGCCACAGCCTAAAATGGCCGTCAGACCGGCCTCCTCAAAGCTGTCCTTATATTTCCACTGATAGCTGTATTCAAAATGAGCCCTGTCGCGAGGTTCATAATTTGCAGTATCCAGATATGACGCCCCGGTTCGCAGGCAAGCGTTCATAATAGTGAGGTCCTGATACGGCAAAGCCAGATTCACGACAAGTTCCGGCTTGTATTCAGACATTAGTTTCGTGAGAGCCTCTTCGTCATCAGCGTCAATCTGCGCCGTCTTATAGTTGCATCCTTTTATGGAGCCGACTATATTGTCACACTTTTCCTTTGTGCGCGAAGCTACCATTACATCGTTAAAAATGTCGCTGTTCATAGCCATCTTCTTAATGGCTACGGTAGCAACGCCTCCTGCTCCGATTACTAGTACTCTACTCATTGTATTTATATTTTAGTGATTGCATATCTTTATCAGTGATTCCTAAAGCGTAGCATATAGAACTACTGACATTCTGCCAATTTACCCCGCCTGTATTCACGGGAGAGCTGGACAACAACGTACTCCTTATTTGCGGGGCTCTGTGGAGAAAATAAGCTGTGTCCTCACAGGAATCTCCAGGAGGTAAGCAAACCATCGTCTCTACAGAACGGTACCGCTCCACGATATCACACAATACATCATAATAGGAATCGCAATTATTCTGACAGTACTGCTGCACGCATAGCTGAAAGCTCTGGCTCTCTCTGCTATATTCAGGAGAATCCGAATCTCCCATATTCATGTTCAGTACACGGGGGATGTATCCTCTGTCACTTAATAACAAAGCCAGAATGCAGCCCGATGTGCTCCGGAAATTACCGTCGCAGGCCGCAGCGTATGTCCATTTTCTAATGTCCATCATAGGTATTCGCCGCTCCAGAATCCGCTCAAAGTTTACTGTAATCCCAAAAGCATACTCATCGAGAGAAGCTGCGTCCGCTACTATTATCTGTGATATGTCAGCCATGTCTGTAATCATAGAAACGGAGAAAGGATGCTGAACAGCCAGCCCTGAAAGTTTTTCCAATGCGAGCGCTTATGCCAGTATTCATCAGTCAGCGGGACACAATGATTCTGCCTGTCAACTGCGAAAAGCTGACGTAGTTCAGCAGTGGTACATTGATCGAGGACCAGAAGATTGCATTCATAATCATACCTGAGGCTACGGGAATTAAGATTGGCGGAGCCGAGGAAACTATAAAGGCCATCGACAGTCATAATCTTGGAATGATGAAATCCTCCTTGGTAATAGTAGACCTTTGCGCCCTTTTTCTGCAGTTTTCTGGCATTATAATCACCAACGCGGGGAGTGATGGGAATATCACAGTTTTCCGACATCATAATCTCCACTTCTACTCCACGCTTAATGGCATTTTTCAGAGCCTTGCGAATCTTGTGATTGAGAGTGAAATACGGATTTATTATCTCTATATTCTCTTGTGCTGAATTGATAGCCGCTACGAATGTCCGCCTGATAATTTTCGGGCTTGCATTTGGTTCTCTGTTGATGACGGCGATTTGCTTATGTCCTTCAGAGTCGCATGAATCTCTCTTCAGTCCCATTAATAAGGAGTCTCCTTCTTGTGGTGCAGGTGGAAATAAATCGTCGCTTTCTTTCAGATTTTGTTTGGCTGTCTTGTTCCAAATACGCAGGAAAATTCGCTGAAGCTCATGCACGGCCCCGCCCTCGAGGCGCATGTGCATGTCCCGCCAGTCTCCCACTTCCTCTGTGCCGTTAATATAGTAGTCGGCAACGTTCATTCCGCCCGTGTATGCTATTTTGCCATCTATCACGACTATCTTACGGTGGTCGCGGTGCAATGCGTAGTCAAGCCACGGAAAGCGAAGCGGATAATATTCGTAGATCTCTATTCCGGAATTCCGGAGATCCTTTAGTTCATCCTTCTTTATAGGGCTATTGTTCGAAGCATTACCGAAAGCATCATATAGGACGCGCACATTCACACCTTCACGCACCTTCTGTTCTAACAGTTCGAAGAGCGCATCGGCAATGGAGTCGTGCCGGAAATTGAAATATTCCATGTGAATGGTATGCCGAGCATTACGAACAGCCTGAAAAAGGTCGGTAAACTTCTCCTTGCCGGAAGGCAGAAGCACCAGATGGTTGTTGTTTGTGATGGTGACGCCCTTTCCCTGCTCAAAGTGGGCTATTATACTGTCCGAACGCTGTGAGAATGCAGAAGCTGGCGCTGATGCAAAGACCAAACATAGTGCAACGAACAACAGCGTACCGACGGCAACAGTACACGATGCAAATTTTTGCTTCGCTATACTCATTATATCATCACGCGGAAGGAATCAACGATTCCGATAAGTTTTCCGTCTGAGTCCACGACGAGGAGCGCGTGAATCTTATTGTCCTGCATCATCTTCTGGGCGGTGGAAACTTTTGTATCCTCGCTTATTGACTTCGGCTTCCTCGTCATAATGTCCGCCACTGTGAGGGAGAAAAACTTATTCTGCATTTTCTCCATCGCCCTGCGGATGTCTCCATCGGTAATAATGCCCTCCACATGTCCGTCTTTGTCTGTTATCACGCAGAGTCCGAGGCGGCCTTTGCTCACATGCATGACAGCTTCACCGAGCTTCATATCAGGGGCGACGACGGGCAACATGGGCGCACGGAACATGACATCTCCGACTTTTGTGAGTAGGCGTTTCCCGAGGCTTCCGCCCGGATGATTGCGCGCAAAGTCTGTGGCTTTGAAGTGGCGTGCCTTCATGAGGGAGCACGCCAAGGCATCACCGACAGCGAGAGTCACCGTGGTGCTGGTGGTAGGCGCAAGGCCCAACGGCTCTGCTTCCTGCTTCACTGGAATCAGCAGATGGATGGTAGAATGCTTAGCCAACAGGGAATTATCGTCGGCGCTCATACCGATTATAGGCAGATGCATAGCCTGAAATGTGGGCAAAAGGCGGAGCAATTCGTCTGTCTGACCGCTATTGGATATCGCAATGACCACGTCGCCCTCGGTGCATGCGCCCAAATCGCCGTGAAATGCGTCCAACGGGTTGAGAAAAAAGCTCGGTGTGCCAGTGCTGGCCAAAGTAGCCGCGATCTTTGCTCCTATGTGCCCGCTCTTGCCTACTCCTGTCACGATGACCTTACCCTTGCACTGCAGGATGATGTCACACGCTTTTACAAAATGCTGATCAATATAATTTATCTGTTGCATGATTGCCGTAGCCTCGTCCTTGAGGCACTGTTTGGCAATTTCCACGCATTCATTATCACACGACATATTCTTAAGAAATAAGCTTCCTTACAAGATTTTCCAAATTATCTAATCTAAGCATGTTAGGGCCGTCGCTCAACGCTTTGTCGGGGTCCGGATGTACCTCAAAGAACCATCCGTCGGCACCGAAAGCCTTGGCCGCCATAGCCATCGCGGGAACAAACTCCCTGTCGCCGCCTGTCTTCCCGTTTCCCGAGCCAATACGCTGTACGGAATGTGTACAATCCATTATCACCACGGGAGCGAAACGATGCATTAGGGGAATATTACGAAAATCCACCACAAGATTGTTATATCCGAAGCTGTTGCCTCGCTCGGTAAGCCATGTTTCCCTTGCGCCAAAGTATTCGGCTTTCTTATAAGGGTAAATCATATCATCTCCCGAGAGGAATTGGGCTTTCTTAATATTGACTATCTTGCCCGTACTTGCAGCGGCGTGAATCAAATCAGTCTGTCGGCAGAGAAAGGCCGGAATCTGGATAATATCAGCCACCTTGGCTACCGGCTCCGCCTGCCATGATTCATGGATATCTGTGAGAATTCTGAGATTGTACTTCTCCTTGATGTCTGCGAGCATGCTCAGCCCCTTCTCCAGTCCTGGGCCGCGAAATGAGTCTACCGATGTGCGGTTGGCCTTATCAAATGAACTCTTGAATATAATGTCTATGCCCAATAAGCTACGAAGCCTGCACAATTCCTCTGCAACTGTATTAAGGATTTCTTCAGACTCGATGACGCATGGCCCGGCTATTAAAATTTTGGACTTGCTTGCCTCCACAAATATGCAATTTTTGTTTTACGAAGCAAAGATACTAAATCTTTCTAAATCCGCATTCAATAACATATATTAATGACCGGACGTCCCTTTTAAAGACATCGCGAGTATATTTCTGAAACCAATGCAGTTCTACAAAAGCATATAAGGCAGCAATTGCAACGCCAGAAATATTTTTGCTGCTCAGGGAAATGCTTTTTCAAGCGGAAAAAGACCATTATTCAGATGCAAATTATAGCTACAGGTAGAAGAGTAAAGAATTAGAGCGTCCTTTATCAGCTGTGGCAATGATAACCGCGGAAGCGACTTTACTTAAAGAGCAAAACGGCATTATTATCAGGCGTACATGTTTCGTGTGGGCGAATTAAAGCTGGGAGGGCGCTGCTCTCTGCGGCCGCAACCGTCGCCTCATTGTCTCCTACCGCTGGAGGATGACCTTAATGTGTACGCCATGCTCACTTTTCCCACCCATGAAAGGTCATTTCGACTGCCTTTGCAAATAGCTGATAATCAATGTCTGCAAAGGGGCGAATATTACATTTGAGATGATTTAAAACATCTCAAATGTAATTTTTCTCATCTCAAATGTAGTTTTGGGGTTAAGCGGAAGGTTTTTGAGAAGTTCGCAGACGGCGCTTCTCAAAAAGGGGAAGCCTACCCGTATACCCCGTCAATTTATGCCCCTGGGGCGGCTGCTGACGACTAAAAGCCAGTTTCGCACGCTTTGCAACCACCTTAAAATCAACCTCTGCGAGCGGGGTAAATTCTACTGCGACATAAATTATTTTATCTACGAGATAACGAGTCGTCTTCTACGAGATAAAATTTTTTATCTGCGAGTAGAATTTTCTTACAAGCGGGGAGATGATTACTGTGAGCCAAATATTAATTTACCATGCTATATTGCGGTAACATATAACTGATGCGAGCCATATAGAAGGCTTTGCCGAAAGCGATGAGTCTGTGATTTCGTCATATAGAGAAATATCGCTAAATTTGCCATTAAATAATCGAGACGACTAATATATGCGGATAAAGCTTATACATATTCTTTGGGCATTCTTTTTGTCCGTACTGCTCCTCGTGCTTCTGATGTTCATCGCCATCTGGTGCGGATGGTTGGGATATGTCCCCGACGTGGAACAGCTGGATCGCCCGATAGACCGCTTTGCCTCACAGGTTATTTCGTCAGATGGCAGAACTCTTGGCACCTATGCCATGCGCGACAACCGCGTATTTGTATCCTACGACAAGATATCCCCATATGTTTCCAAGGCGCTTGTAGCCACGGAGGACATTCGCTATTACTCTCACTCGGGCATTGATTTCCGCTCTCTTTGCCGCGCTGTGGTGTTCCGCGGTATTTTAGGGCGCAAAAGTGCCGGCGGCGGCTCCACCATTACACAGCAATTATCCAAGCAGCTCTACTCCCCACCAGCCGGAAGCATCCTGCAACGCCTTATTCAGAAGCCTGTGGAATGGGTAATAGCGGCCAAGCTCGAACGCACCTACACCAAGAATGAGATAATCACGCTTTATCTGAACTATTTCGACTTCCTTCACAACGCTGTTGGCATCAAGACTGCGGCAGAGACTTATTTTGGTAAAAGTCCTGATCAGCTGGATCTGACAGAGAGCGCCACGCTTATCGGCATGTGTAAGAATCCTTCTTATTACAACCCTGTACGCGAGAAAGAGCGTTGCCGCCAGCGCCGCAACGTCGTACTCAGGCAGATGGTGAAAGCCGGTTATCTCTCTGACGAAGAATATGCGCAGGCAGCGGCTTCGCCACTCGTTCTGAATTTTCACCCTGTTGACCACAAAGAGGGATTGGCAGCATACTTCCGGGAATTTCTCCGCCGCAGGCTTATGGCCAAGCGCCCTGAAAGGAGTAATTACGCTTCATGGCAGGATCAGCAATTCTACGACGACTCTCTGGCATGGGCTACAGATCCGAGCTACGGCTGGTGTAATAAACACACCAAGAAAAACGGAGAATATTACAACATCTATACGGACGGCCTTAAGATATTCACGACTATTGATTCGCGCATGCAGATGTATGCGGAAGAAGTGGTAAAGGGCCATGTTCTGGGCTATCTGCAACCGGCTTTCGACAGAGAGAAGATAAACTCTCCCACTGCGCCATTCACCAAGGCGCTATCTAAGGCAGAAGTTGAGGGAATAGTGCGCAAAGCTATCCGCATCAGCGACCGATATCGAGCCATGAAGGCCGAGGGCCACAGCGACGCGGAGATAGACGCTGCGTTCAGGAAGCCGGTGCCTATGACCGTATACACCACAAAAGGCGAGATAGATACAATCATGTCCCCGCGAGACTCTATCCTCTACTACAAATCGTTCCTCCGGTGCGGATTCATGGCTATAGATCCTTCCAACGGCCATGTGAAGGCCTACGTAGGCGGTGTAAATTATTCACACTTCCAATACGACATGTGCACTGAAGGCCGGCGACAGGTGGGCTCTACCATAAAGCCGTTCCTCTATTCTCTCGCTATGGAGAATGGATGGAAGCCATGCGATCAGATACAGAACATCCGCAGATCATATCGCACAGCCTCGGGCTACTGGACGCCTGATAATGCCGGTCACTCGCGCATAGGACAGTTTGTTACTCTGAAATGGGCTCTGGCACAATCGAACAACTGGGTAACGGCCTATCTGATGAGCCGGCTCAGCCCTGCGGCGTTGGTAGAACTGATTCATACGTTCGGCATCACCAATCGTGACATTTATCCCTCACCTGCCCTCGCACTTGGCCCCTGCGAGATGTCTGTAGCCGAGCTTGCAAGCGCTTACACTGCCTTCGTGGGAAAAGGAATACACGCCTCTCCGCTTTACATCACAAAGATCGAGGACTCGGAGGGCAATGTCGTAGCCGAGTTCTATCCGAAAATGAATGAGGTGATAAGCGAAGAAAGTGCTTACCGCATGCTGGAGATGCTTCAGGATGTTATCGATCACGGTACAGGCGGAAGGATTCGATACAAATTCCACATCGACGCACCGATGGCCGGCAAGACCGGCACGACCAACCGCCATAGCGATGGCTGGTTTGTGGGCATTATCCCGCGACTTGTAGGTGCATGCTGGGTAGGAGGAGAGAACAGGGACATCCACTTTGACAGCATGACTTATGGCCAGGGCGCATCCACTGCCCTGCCTATCTGGGCTTATTTTGTAAAGAAAATATATAGGGACAAAACTCTGGGTTACTCACCTACAGAGAAATTCGAATATCCTCCCGGTTACTCCTCATGCGGACAGACGGCAAATGACTCGTTGCAATACGACAAAGAGGGAATATATAAAACGTATGAATAAAAGACTTTGAAAATATGGCAGACAATTATCAGACTGCGATCATAATACCCGCGCGCTATGCCTCAACGCGCTTTCCCGGCAAGCCTCTCGCAATGCTGGACGGCAAGCCGATTATCCAACATGTATGGAAAACGGCTTCGGCTGTATGTCATGATGTATACGTAGCCACGGATGATGAGCGTATAGCTAAAACGGTGGCTTCGTTCGGAGGAAACGCAATTATGACTTCGTCGGACCTGAGAAGCGGCACTGACCGGATAGCTCAGGCCTACTCCAGAATGACGAAAAAATATGACTTCATCATCAATATTCAGGGCGATGAGCCGTTTATACATAAAGAGCAGATCAGCGCATTGATGCATTGTCTCGAAGATAATAATGCGGAGATAGCCACGGTAGTAAAGCCTTTCGCGTCGGATGCGCCCATTGAGAGCCTCGAGAATGAGAACTCTCCCAAGGTAGTAATATCCAAGGACATGAAGGCCCTGTACTTCAGCCGTAGCGTAATACCCTTTGTAAGAGGGAAGATCAAGGCTGAATGGCTGAAGGAGCATACATTCTACAAGCACATAGGTATATACGGCTTCAGAGGTGATGTTCTGACCGAGATAACAAAGCTGCCTTCAGGCTCACTGGAGAAAGCTGAGTCGCTGGAGCAACTGAGATGGCTCGAGAACGGATACACGATAAATGTAGTAGTAAGCAACTACGAGACAGTAGGTATTGACACGCCGCACGATCTGGAACGCGCGGCCGAATATATACGCAATAATAGACACAATGAGATTTAGGATTAAAATCAATATCGCATTACTAAGTATAATGCTCGTCGGAGGCATTCCCCTCACACTCTCGGCTCAAAGCCTCAAGATAGGGACCTACGTGTTCAGGGACGGCGCGCAATATAGCGGTGAACTGAAAGGCGGCAAGCCCTACGGCAAAGGCAAGACTGTATTTAAAAACGGGGATACTTATGAGGGAGAATATGTAAAAGGCAAGAGACAGGGCTATGGCGTATATCAGTTCACCGACGGCGAGAAATACGAAGGCGAATGGTATCAGGACCAGCAACATGGCAAAGGTGTCTTTTATTTTAAGAACAACAACCGTTATGACGGACTATGGTATCGTGATTATCAGCAAGGCACCGGCACAATGTATTATTATAACGGCGACATTTACAAAGGTGAATGGAAAGCAGACAAACGCGAGGGACAGGGTACTTATACCTACTCCACCGGAGCCTTTTATAAAGGCACCTGGGCCAATGACATGAAGCAGGGCGAAGGTACATTTGACTGGAATGACGGTTCACGCTACACCGGTCAGTGGAGCAACAACCAGCGCAATGGTAAAGGTACATTTTATTATTCTGACGGGGATGTATACATAGGCGACTGGAAAGATGACATCCAGAACGGCAAAGGAATATACAAGTTTCATAACGGCGATGTTTACGAAGGCCAGTACGTCAACGGTGAGAGAACGGGCGAAGGGATATTTTCCTTCGTCGGAGGCAACAAATACACTGGCTCTTTCCTGCAAGGAGAGTTTAATGGCCAGGGCATTTATATCTGGAAGAATTCTGCCCGATACGAAGGCGGCTGGAAGAACAGCCTGAGAGAAGGATACGGGAAGTATACCTGGAAAAACGGTAATGTCTATGAGGGAAACTGGAAGAACGGCGAGATGAACGGCGAAGGCATTCTCAGGATGGCTGACGGCACCAAGTTTAAGGGCAACTTCGTAGCCGGCAAGCGCGAAGGCGTCGGCGTAGAGGAGAATAAGGACGGCGTTCGCTTTGAAGGACACTTCCACAACGGCATGAAAAACGGCGACTTCGTAGAACGCGACGCAAATGGGAATGTAATAAGAAAAGGCACGTACAAAGACGATGTCCTGCAATAAAATAAATCGGCCATATAACATGAAAACAGAAGAAGAGGAATTGATGATAATAGCTGACGACAAATGGCTACAGCCATACGCGGCGGCGATAAACGGGCGGCACCGGCACGCCATTGACAAAGAAGCAGAGCTTATCCACGGGCAGAGTTCCATCTCAGACTTCGCTACAGGATACCTTTACTTCGGATTGCATGCGTCACCATTAGAATGGACATTCAGGGAATGGGCCCCCAACGCAACCAAGATATATCTGATAGGAGATTTCAATGACTGGACGGAAACTCCCGAATACGAGCTTCACCGTATCGCCGGTACCAGCAATTGGGAACTGCGTGTGCCTATAGACGCCATGCATCATGGCCAGCTCTATAAGATGAAAGTATATTGGGACGGAGGAAGCGGAGAGAGGATCCCCGCTTGGGCTGACCGTGTCGTACAGGACAGCAAGACCAAGATATTCAGCGCTCAGATATGGCACCCCGCGCATCCCTACAAGTTTAAGATTGACAAATTTGTTCCGTGCCGGGAGCCTCTGCTTATATATGAGTGCCATGTCGGTATGGCTCAGGACAAGCAAGGCATAGGCAGCTATGACGAGTTCAGAGAGAAGATCCTGCCGCGCGTGAAAAAAGACGGTTACAACTGTATTCAGGTTATGGCCATACAGGAGCACCCTTATTATGGCTCTTTCGGCTATCACGTGTCCAGTTTCTTTGCTCCGTCCTCGCGCTTTGGCACGCCCGACGAACTGCGCCGTATGATAGACGAAGCTCACTCTATGGGCATCGCCGTAATAATGGATCTGGTGCACTCGCACGCCGCGAAAAACGAGGTGGAAGGCCTGGGCAATCTGGCCGGAGACCCCAATCAGTACTTTTATCCCGGCGACCGCCATGTTCATCCTGCGTGGGACAGCCTTTGCTTTGACTACGGGAAGAACGAAGTCCTTCATTTCCTGCTCTCAAACTGCAAATACTGGCTTGACTCCTACAAGTTTGACGGTTTCCGCTTCGACGGCGTGACTTCTATGCTCTATTACGACCACGGACTCGGCAAGGCTTTCACACAGTACGGCGATTATTACGACGGGCGGGAAGACGACAACGCTATCTGCTATCTGACACTCGCGCAGAAGCTGATACATCAGGTTAACCCGAATGCTATCACGATAGCCGAGGACGTCTCCGGTATGCCCGGGCTCGCTATGCCCTTCAAGGACGGCGGATACGGCTTTGATTACCGGCTGGCCATGAACATTCCCGATTTCTGGATAAAGCTCATCAAGGAGAAAAAGGACGAGCAGTGGAAACCGAGCACGATAATGTGGGAACTGACCAACCGCCGTAAGGACGAGAAGACCGTTTCCTATGCCGAGAGCCACGACCAGGCGCTGGTGGGCGACAAGACGATCATTTTCCGTCTTATCGACGCCGACATGTACTGGCACTTCAAGATCGAGGACCGCAATGCGAACGTGGACAGAGGTATCGCCCTTCACAAGATGATCAGGCTGATAACCCTCTCCACGATGAACGGCGCTTATCTCAACTTTATGGGGAACGAATTCGGCCACCCGGAATGGATAGACTTCCCGCGCGAAGGCAACGGCTGGAGCTACAAATACGCCCGCAGGCAATGGCATCTGGTCGACGACAACGAATTGTGCTATCACTTCCTCGGCGACTTTGACAGATCCATGATCGACACGATCAAGGAGGAGCCCCGCTTTGCCGAGACCGCTATTAAGATGATCTGGCACGACGACGGCGATCAGGTCGTGGCTTTCATGCGCGGGGAACTGCTCTTCGTGTTCAACTTCAATCCCGTCAAGAGCTTCACCGACTATGGCTTCCGCGTGCCCGTCGGCCGTTATAAGATAGTGCTCGATTCCGACGCGGAAGACTTCGGCGGATATGCCCAGAACGATGACGAGGTAGAGCACGACACCATGTACAGCAAAGAGCTGGAGCCCGAAGGCAAGGGATGGGTGCGGCTTTATCTCCCCGCCCGCACGGCATTGGTACTAAAGCATAATAAATGAGTAATCGTTCTTTCGCCGGTTCGTCTCCGCTACAAAGCATCGTATGCCACTTCATCACCGCGGTATTCGCGGTCTTCACGTTCTGCTACGTCTACTTCCTGCAGTGTGACGTCCTGGCCCTCACTCAGCACGAGCTCTCCGGCGGCAAGACGCAATACGCGCGCCTCATGGGAGCGCTGATCATCACATTCATCGCCCTGCTCATCCAGCGCGGCATATCTATGGCCTTCCGCAGCACCCCGACACGTTGCTACGCGCTCACGCTCGTTCCCTCAGCCATCTTCATCTACATCCTGACAGGACTGATCCCGGCGTTCTCCGTTGGGGGACTGCTGTGCGCCATTGCCGTCTTTGCTGCGTGGCTGCTCTGCATCATATCAATGACGAAGAGGAATCGCGAGGACGAGGCAAATATTGCGGAACTGCTGCCCAATCTCGCCATCACGCTCCTCATCACGCTTGCCGTCCCCTTCGCCGGCGCCGGCAACAGGATCAGTCTCTATGAGCTCAGGGCCGAACGACTTCTCAATGAGGGCAAACCAGACGAGGCCCTCGCGCTCGGCAAAGACAATTACGACACCTCGCCGCGGCTCACGATGCTGCGCGCATGGGCGCTGGCCAGTACAGGAGCGATGACCGACAAACTGTTTTCATACGCCATCCCCGCCTCACAGCGCACACTCCTGCCCGAGATGAGCGACAGCACGAAGATGATCTTCAACCCGATCAGGATTTACCGGAAGCTGGGAGCCATGCCCTACGCCGGACAAACGGCCGAGGAATATCTGAAAGTCATCGCCGCGCAGCCGGTCATGCTCCAGTCGCACCCGCAAATCAGAGAATATCTGCTCTCCACCTTGCTGGTCAACCGTCAGCTGAAGGCCTTCGCCGAGCAGGCCAAACTGATACTCGGCGACTCGATGCGCCACGAGATACTGGGGCGGCATTCCCGCGAGGCTATCATTCTCTACCAGCATCTCACGTCCGCGCCCGTCATCACGCTCAGGGACCAGGCACTCACGCAGGATTTCGACGACTTCATGGCGCTCTCCGACCGCGGGGCGAAGGACGCTTTCTACAGGAACAATGCACGTCTGCAATACGGCGATACATATTGGTACTATTGGTATTACGGCAAAACACAAGTCGATAAGTAATGGAAACATTGAAAGAGAATAATGGCGAGGCCTCGAAGGCCGCCATGGAAATATACGACAAGGTACAGGCCACTGGCGGGAAAATCACTCCGCAGGAGATAGACGAAATTCTGGCGAAGCACCAGGACGAGATATGCGCCTCCAAGTCCACCCAGGACGCGCGTGGCATCGTTGAAGTCCGCCCCGAAGTCTTGGCCTGCGATGTGGTCCGCTTTCAGAACAACAAAGAGAAATGGGTGGCCTTCGTGGGACTTCTCAACGGCCGGCCCTACGAAATCTTTACCGGTCTTCAGGACGACGACGAGGGTATCGTCCTGCCCAAGAACGTAGTGAGCGGGAAGATCATCAAGGTGGTAAACCCGGTCGACGGCACCAAGAGATACGACTTCCAGTTTGAGAACAAACGCGGCTATAAGACCACGGTCGAAGGGCTCTCCTCCAAGTTCAACAAGGAGTACTGGAACTACGCCAAACTCATCTCTGGCGTGCTCCGCTACCAGATGCCACTTGAGAATGTCATCAAACTGGTCAGTTCCCTCTCGCTGGAAGACGAGAACATCAACACCTGGAAAATCGGCGTAGAGCGGGCCCTAAAAAAATACATTACGGACTGAATCCCCCATCACGACAGGCGCGCCCTTATTGCTGCCTGCCGTTTTTTTATGCTCTGAAGAATCCGGCAACATATCCGCCAACGCTTTTATGGCTTGCATTTAATGCATGACAGCTGCGATGAATATGCACGACAGTTGCGATGCATATTCATGACAACCGCGAAGCATTTGCACGACAGCCGCGATGCATGAAGCATGTGCCTTGTCGTTTTCATAGTGAGCAAGTAAACCTTTATGGCGCGCGGTCAGGATCTGTTACAGAGCTATGCGCCGGAAGCTTTGGACCTTTAGTTTTATCTGAGAATGCCCCGGCCGAACATTTTCTTAGCCAAAGCCTTTATCAGCAGAAACGAGAGTCCAGCTCGAAAGTAAGAAATGACCCTCTGTAAGCCTCAGAGAAACAGTGTCTCCGATGGGGGCAAAACTACATTTGAGAAGAGAAAAAACATCTCAAATGTAGTTTTTCTCAGGTGCCTTGTAGTTTTTAAGTTGTGCGGGAGGGTTTATGAGGCTTGCGTAAATGAGTATTCCGGGAACGGAGATAATCATCGATAACAGGCTCAAAGGTAATTTCCGAAGGCCGTTCCTGACGACAGGAAGGCATTTTCGAGGCCTGGGTAAGTACATAAAAATCAGCGTCTCGCAGAAGCGAAAATTCTACTACGAGATAAATTTTTTTATCTACGAGATAACGAGTCGTCTACTACGAGATAAATTTTTTTATCTCGTAGTAGAATTTTTTCTGCTCCCACGAGAACTTTTTCCTGTCCCACGAGAACTTCGGCTCATCCCACGAGAATTATTTCTCATCCCACGAGAATTATTTCTCATCCGCATGAGAATTTATTTTCGTCCGCATGAGAATTCATTTTCGTCCGCATGAGAATTCATCTTGTCACAACAGACTGTTAATCAGTTCCCATCGGCATTAATTCTCTCGCATAATAACATTCCGCGCAAGCGGGAAGATTTATTCTGACTCCATTAAAAGGCCGGCTGTATAGCATTACCGAAGACGGACAAAGGGGCCGACGCATTCTTTAGCCTTGGCAAAGTCCTTCTGTCGGCCTATGTCTGCGTGTTTTGTTATTTTTGCAGCGGCTTAATGACCAATCGAAAATGAATACATTACTCATACTCACCGGCGAGACCGACCGCAAGGAACTCAGGACGCTCGTCGCCGATTACGTAGGCAGGATAAAGCACTACACGCCCTTCTCCGTGGCCGAGATAAAGACACATAACGAAGGACTGTCGCAGGCTGAGATTTGCCGGCGCGAAGCAAAGGAGATAGAGGGCAGACTGAAGGACGGCGATTATATAATCCTGCTCGACGAGCACGGCAAAGAATTCACTTCCAGAGAACTGGCGGCGGAATTACAAAAGTGGCTGCTATACCCGCGCGGGAGAAGGCTGGTGTTCATTATCGGCGGCCCGTACGGATTTACGGACGAGCTGAAGCAAAAAGCCGCAATGCAAATCTCGCTCTCAAGGATGACCTTCTCCCATCAGATGGTCAGACTGATATTCACCGAGCAGCTCTACCGCGCCTTCACCATAATCCGCGGCGAGCACTATCACCACGAATAATCGAAGCGGGCCACTACCGGCAGGTGGTCGCTGAAACCGCCGATGTAGTCTATGCCACTGTAGGAGCGGTAAGGAACGATGGCGCCCTCCGCTTTGTGAAGTAGAAAGGAAGGAGCAAAGATGAAGCAGGACGCGGGCCGGATATTGAGGGGCGCATCAGGCGAAAGCAGTCTGCCGCTCACGATGAAATTGTCTATTATCTCCCATTTTCCTTTATAGCAATAAGTACCGTTTACTCCGCGCATTACGTCTTTATGCCTCATGAGATTGTAAAGCCCGGCGGACTGCGGGGCGACAGTGTCGGGCGGCGCGGCCCGTAGCACCCTATCCAGAGCAGCCGATTCGGGCGGGTCGTTGAAATCACCGGTAATAATCAGGTTGTAATGCATGCGCGTAGCGCTGAGCGAGTCGGCAAAGGCGCGGAGCATCGCCGCTATCCGCTCTCTGTAGGGCCGGCCCTGCTTCCGCGGGTCGAGGCGGCTGGGCAGATGGCACACCATAATGTCCAGCGTGTCGCCGGTGGCTATTCGCCCCGCCACGTAGAGTATGTCGCGCGTCGTCTTAGCCGGCAGACCGGTGAAGTCGGGACGTATATCCCGCCGGAAAAAGGGCTTGTACGTGTCCTCGTTGTAAAGGAGCGCACAGTTTATTCCTCTCTTGTCCAGTCCTTTTGTTATGAAGTAATTGTAGTGCGCTCTCCTCAGCGGACCAGTCTTTGTGAGCCGCACCATGGCCGAGTCGTCCTCCACCTCGCAAAGCGCCACAATGTCGGGCGGCACCATTCCGCCTGCGGCGGCTATCTCCTTGCCGAGATTACGGATCTTACCGGTGAACTTGCTCCATGTCCAGCGGCGGGCGGATTGCGGAGTGAAGTCATCGTCGTCGGTAAGCGGGTTGTCGGTAGGAGTAAAAAGGTTTTCCGCATTCAGTTCCATCACGCAGAAATGTTCCTGCCCCATCGCCGGAAGAGCGAGGATCAGCGCAAGAATCAGCAGCAGCGGATGGATGCGTATCATAAAGGTGTCACTTATCGTCCTCGCCATGAAGGTGCGGCAGGGATATCTGATATTTGACGGCGATAAGCCTCACGGCGATGACGACGGCGCCGGCAATAATCGTCGCGCCCGTCTCCATGCCGCCTATCTGCCCCATCCGGCCTACCACATTGCCGAACATACAGGTGATGATGATGTAGACCAGCGAGCCGATGATGCATGCCGAAGCGTAGATCTCCTTGCGGAATATCAGCGGCACCTCGCCTATCAGGATATCCCTGACCACGCCGCCGGCCGCGCCCGTCATCGTGCCCATCATGACGGCGGTCCACCAGGGCCAGCCCAGCGCCAGCGTCTTGGCCGTGCCGCTCACCGTAAAGACGGCCAGTCCGATGGTATCGAAGATGAACCACGTGTTGACCTTGCGTATCAGTTTGCCGCCCCATATCCACACCATCAGCAGCGCGAGGCCTGTCGACACGAGATATGCGGGCGAGCTCATCCAGTAGGGGTGCTCGCCCAGCAGCACGTCGCGGATTGTTCCGCCCCCGGCCGCCGTCGCCAGTCCCACGACGTAGGCGCCGAACACGTCAAAGTTTTTGGCGGAGCTGAGCCTGATGCCCGACACGGCGAAGGCCAGCGAACCGATGAAATCCAGTATCATCCACAGCGTAGATGCGTCTAACCATTCAGATATCATTTCCTTTTCAGATTTAAGGCGGTAGATAACTATATTCCTTTGCCTATTTGAGATCGTCCTGCGATGTGTTGAGATGCAGAATGCCTATGAGGCGGTCTCCTCTTGTCCCGCGGGGATGGGCGTAAAGCAGCGCCGTATACTCGTTGCGCGTCTGAAAGAAATCCGCCGGCATACGCCCCTCGGCAGTTTCTCCGTCGTCAGGCAGGTACATAAACGTGTAGCTGTAGTATCCCTGCTTGAGAAGTACCGCCGCTTCGTAACTGCCGTCCGATACAGGGCGCATTTTGTAAGTGTCGTTGTATTGATAATCGCTCCACGCGCCGGCCACATAGAATTCGCCATTCTTCTGCCGCTCCTCGTCGACGCCATCCATGCGGAAATGCACTATGACATATGCGCTCTCGGTATCGTCGGCGCCCTCCGTCCCTCTCACATTCCGGACCTTGTAGCCGCCGTTCAGCACATCCGGCTCGGCCGTATAGGAATCGCGCGGGCGCTGCGGGATGAGCTCGATATGATAAACGGGATTGTGCCACACGCTCTTCTCAATGCCAGCGCCGATGCCCCGCTCGTCGGCCGCATCAAAACGGTAATACTCCATGCCGCCGTAAAAGATCAAATCCTTACAATGCGACCACTCATATTTCTGCATGCTGCCCGCGGCCGAGATGGAGCTCGGAGCCGCGGCATAATGCATTGCGTCCGGTCGACCGTTTTGTGTCACCACTAAATGCAACTCATCCGCGGGGCTGGAAATGGGACACTGCCCGTTGTCGGGGATATTGGCCGTGACGCTGACCTGCTGCGATACTGTGTAAGAGTCAATGTCCGTAGAGCCCGTCACATCGCCCCCAAGGCGCGCAAGATCCTCCGTCACCACAAGCCGTGTCCTGCCTACGGGCACAGCGTCGTCCATGTCAGCGTCCTCCTCGCGGAATATCTCCAATATATAATTGCCTGACATGCGCAGGGACATGCCGGCAGAAGGAACGGTGAACGAATAATGCGTATACAGCATTGTCGTGGAGCGCGACCATGCGCCCTCTTCTATGAGGAACGGCGACATTTGCCCTGCCCCCGGCCGCAGAGTCATATACTCGTCTTCGTTAAGGCCTTCGTCGTCTTTCCATTCGTGCGAGACATGACGCAGCCGCCACACAAAGCGGTCGCTCACATGCTCCGGCACATCAAAAGCGATCTTAATCCTGTTCAATTTCGAGCCACCTTTGAGCGAGATCACTGGCAGTATCTGCCTGCCGTCCGCATCTGACACCATAAGAGAGTACATCGGACTTTCATCATCTGTACTTCCACTTATCTCCGCCCCGGCGCTCATCGGGAAGGAGAGGCACACCAGCAGAAAGAGAACAGCCGGAAAAATGAAGCTCCTATTGCGATACATTGTCGGTTCCACTGCTTTGTTAGTAATGTCGGTCACTACGTTAATCACGCTTGTCCTCTTCTTTTGCAGCATCCGTCTCCCGATTAACGGAAGCGTTTGCCTTTTCCGGGCCGGCCTGAGGAAGTGGCGTGACAGGATATATCCCGTCCTGGCTTGCCTTCTCTATCAGCCACTTTAGCGCAATATCATGGTCGTTGGGCACTTCGCCGTCAAGCACGGCGTCCTTGATGGCCGTCTTCAGTTTGCCTACCTTAGGACAGGGCGGAAGGCCGAATACTTCCATTATCTCCGAGCCGTCGATAGGCGGGCGGAAATAGCGCAGGCGGTCTTTCTCCTCTATATCACTCAAGCGCTTGCGCACAGCCTGAAAGTTCTCCAAAAATCCCTCTTTGCGCTCGGCATTACGGCTCGTGATATCCGCCTCAGCAAGGGTCATAAGATCATCTATATCCTCTCCTGCCTCAGCGCCTAAACGTCGCACGGCGCTGTCGGTAACACCCTCTCCGGCAATGGATATCGGGCGCATGTGCAGTTCGACAAGGCGTACCACATACCGCATCCTCTCATCGGTCGGGAGACGCAGCCGGCGGAAGACAGTCTTGACCATTCGAGCGCCTACTACATTGTGATTCTTGAAAGTCCAGCCGGTGAGCGGATTCCAGGATTTGGTAGGACCCTTTCCTATATCATGAAGCAGCGCCGCCCATCTGAGCCATATATTATTACTCTTGGCCGCGATGTTGTCCAGCACCTCAAGCGAATGATAGAAATTATTCTTGTGTGTGTATCCGCCGCGACTCTCCCGGATATCCAGCGTCGCGAGCTCGGGGAGGATCAGTTGCAGAAGTCCGCCTCGCTGCATGTCCACAAAGCCAACCGAGGGCCTTGGCGAAACGATTATCTTTTGTAGTTCGTCGCATATACGCTCATTGCTGACAATCGAAATCCTGTCGGCATTACGCTCAATGGCGTCGAAGGTGTCGAAATCGATATGAAAACCGAGCTGCGTAGCAAACCTGATGCACCGCATCATACGCAACGGGTCATCGCTGAATGTGATGTCGGCGTCGGCGAGCGGAGTGCGGATCAGTTTGTCCTCAAGGTCGTCCAAGCCGTCGAAATAGTCCAGCAGTTCCCCCTTTTTGTCGGGATGGAGAGCGATGGCAATAGTGTTTATTGTAAAATCGCGTCGCTTAAGGTCGTCTATTATTGAGCCTGCGGTAACATGCGGCTTACGCGAATCCTGACTATAGCTTTCGCGGCGTGCGCTCACGAATTCCACTTCGAGGCCTCTCCATTTAAGTTGCGCTGTACCAAAACGTCTGAATACCACGACGGGGCGCTTACAGTGTAATATTCGTCTTACGTCTTCTGCCAATTCGGGAGCATCACGCTCTACCAGTATATCTATGTCAGAACTCGGACGCCCCAAAAACAAATCTCTGACCCATCCGCCTATGACATAACACTGCACGCCCCTTTCGCCTGCAGCCTTGGATATTCCGTCGAATAACGGTGTGTCTACACTTTTCCTGAGGTCATCCGGATCAAGTTTCTTAATCATCTTTCTCGTGATTATGGATGCAAAAATAATAAATTACATCGGTATTTCGTTATTAACGTATGAAACAACAATTCCATCCGGCCGCTTTATACTCTTCTCGTAAAGCCTGTTTTCGCTTTACGATGTTCTTTTTATTTATTGTCTTATTCTCATCCTGCGGAGACAATGCACGTCAGAAGGATGAAGCAAAGGGAAGCGAGTGTCTGGCAAAAGCCCGCGTGGCTTTGGCGCAGGGCGATTATGCTACTGCGCGCAATGCTATTGACACATTACGCGCGAAATACCCTTTGGCATTAAAGGTAAGGGAAGAAGCCATACTGACTCTGGATTCGATAGAGATTGCAGCAGCAGGAAAAGACATGAATCAGGATACTATTTCACCCGACCGCAAGGAAGAGGCTTCCGTGAGACATAAGTTCTATCTCCGCAAACTTGATTTCGACAAGAGAAATTTCCAAAAGCGATAGGCAGGAATCATTTTGCCTGCAAATTGAAAGAAACAGGGAAATAAGTGCTTCTTTATGTCCAGTATCAGGAGAAAAATATATCTTTTTCCCAATAATAATGCTTATATTTGCTTTCGTAGCGAGGATAATGAAGCCATTGTGCTTGTTGCTCAAGCTATGGTAAACAATATAAAGTTGCGGAATATTTGAAATGAACGCAGAGCAGAGTTTCAGCCCAGATGAAAGACATCGTATAATAGAACTGGTCAAAGCGATTGTCTCTCTTCCTACTTTCTCCGGAGATGAGAAGCAAGACAAGGTCTACAGCATACGCAACGTAAAGAACTATTTCGCCGCCGCCATAAGCGAGTCGCAGGATAGTATCAAGCGCGATGCTTTTGGCTTCAGTCCACTGATCATCTCTCTTGAGGCCGCACTTATTCTCGGGGAGGAAATCGGGCTTGACGAGACAGCTATGCTGGGCTGCATCATTTCCTCCGTTCCGCTCGCCAAATCAGTGCCTGTTTCAACATTCGGTCCCGAGATCGAAAGGATTGTAACAGGCATCCACCACTCTGCAGAGCTTTTCGAGAAATGGGGAGGAGAAGAGTCGGACAACTTCCGCTCTCTGCTCATAAGCAGCGCCGGGGATATGCGTGTCGTAATCATACTCATAGCCCGCTCTTTGGCCCTTATGCGCAGACTCCGTGATGTGCCCGAAGAAGAGGCCCGCGCCAAGGAATCACGTAAGGCCGGCAATCTTTACGCTTCGATAGCTCACAAGCTCGGCCTTTATAAAGTCAAGAGCGAGCTCGAGGATCTTTCGCTAAAATATCTCGACAGGGAAGCATATTACATGATACGCTCCCGGCTGAACGCCACGAAAGCCGCCAGAGACGCCTATATCGCTTCTTTTATCGCCCCTATAGAGCAGAAATTATCGGCCGCCTCGCTTGCCTTTCGCATAAAAGGGCGTACGAAAAGCATCCACTCAATCTACCAGAAAATGAAGCGTCAGCATTGCGGTTTCGACGGAGTGTATGATCTTTTTGCTATTCGCATAATCATAACGTGCCCACAGGAACTGGAAAAGCAACAGTGCTGGCAAGTGTACAGTATCATCACGGATATGTATCAGCCCAATCCCAAAAGGCTTCGCGACTGGCTGAGCGTACCCAAAAGCAATGGCTACGAGAGTCTACATACTACCGTGCTCGGTCCCGGCGGAAAATGGGTGGAAGTACAGATTCGTTCGGAGAGAATGGATGTTATCGCAGAATACGGCCTGGCTGCTCATTGGCGATACAAGGGAATAAAAAGCGGTGAAGGCGGACTGGAAGAATGGCTGAGCAAGATACGCACTTCGCTGGAGAGCCACGGGAACAGGTCGCAGGCCCTTTCTATGAGCGGAGATTTTGCATCCAATCCTCCAAAAGAGCAAGAGGTCTTTGTCTTTACGCCGCGGGGCGACCTGTATAAGTTTCCTGCCGGCGCCACTGTTCTTGATTTCGCTTTCCGCATCCACTCTTCGGTGGGTTGCCATTGCATAGGAGCACGTATAGGCGGTAAGAACTATTCTTTGCGCCACCAACTGACAAGCGGTGATCAAGTGGAGATATTACTCTCCTCTTCTCAATCTCCGGGCAATGACTGGCTGAATTATGTAGTGACCTCGCGGGCCAAGAGCAAAATCCGCCAGGCTCTGCACGAGAAAGCTGTAAAGGAAGGACAGTATGCACGAGAAGCCTTTGAGCGCAAAATAGCGGCCAAGGACATCCCATGGGACGAATCCATCATGAGCCGTCTGGCACGCAAATGCGGCTACAAAGAGATGAGCGCTTTCTTTAAGGCCATTGCCAATTCGGAAATACAGCTTAATGATGCCGAGAAGAAATATGTAGCTCTTTATAAGGAGGAAAATGACGCACACCGCCGTCTCACTGACATTCACGCCGGCGCCGACAGCTTTAACCTGAGAGATAACAACGACGCAGCTTATACCGACCAGAAGCAGGACGAACTGGTAATAGACAATGGCGTAGGCGGTGTGGAATACACTCTGGCCAAGTGCTGTCATCCTATCTACGGAGATGAAATCTTCGGCTTTGTTACCTCGGGAGGCGGCATCAAGATACATCGTAAGGGATGTCCAAACGCAAACATGCTGATGGAGCGTTTCCCCTACCGCATAATCCCGGCAAAGTGGGCCGGCAAAAGAGCGGGGAAATACATCATTACCCTCAGAGTCGTGGGCAACGACAATATCGGCATCGTCAATAATATGACTTCGGTCATCGGGAAGACGGCAGGCGTCACGCTGCGGTCGATACGCATCGACTCGGGCGACGGATTGTTTTCAGGCATACTCACGATAGAGGCTGAAAGCGCATCTTCACAGAAATATCTCACACAGAAATTAGGGGAAATACACGGTGTGAAAAGCGTAACGAGAATGTGATTTCCTATAACAGATTTCTGAAAGGATTTGTCCTATTCGCACTTCTACTGCTCGTCGCGGATAACATCAATGCGAAAGATAAACGCATCAGCGATACTGAAGCGGACAGCATTATTCTGAAAAGCTATTCTTTCGTCAGGAACAACGGATGGCAGATCGATACGCTGAGGTCGCGCACATATTCTTCTTTTTACACCTGCACACATGTACGCAACGGCCTGATACGTCTCCTGCCCCGTATGGAGCACTTTCGAAGAGGGCGCAGAGAATACGCCGGCGAGGCCATGATCGATTACAGTTGCATGGGAGAAGAAACGCCCGGAGTAACATTCCGCGCCTTCAGGTGTGTCGGCAATAAAGGCCCTGTTCGTGAAATCCTCGCCAAAAGCGTACAGCTCTCCATCTATTCTCCTCTGCTCATATATGACGAGCGCATTATTTCTCCGTTCAATGCGGAAGGGAAGAAGTACTACCATTACAAAGTATCATCAACCTACGTCTCCCCCGCAGGCAATATAGCTGCCATAGAAATAGAGCCCCGCTCCCGGATTCCTTCTCTCGTCTGCGGCGTTGCATTTATTGAGAAGAATAGCGGCAGAGTGGATTCGGTTCACCTCAATTGGGCCAGCGATTGTGTTCTGGGAGTGACGCTCGACATGAAGCTGGGGAAAGACGGGATATACAGCATGCTGCCCTACAGGAGCAATATGGATATTACCTACTCTTTCGGACGCAACAAGGTGAACTATCTGATACGGTCAGAAACAAGGATTGACAAAATAGCTGCACGGGACAACCTGAGCATCATGCCGGGAAAGAAGCAGAAGGTCAGGAAGGCACACATGCCAAAGTATTCTGCCTCCCCGGACACGTCGAAGATCATTCTGTCCGATGCGACCCGGTTCTTCGCCCTGAACGACAAAGAGGACTCCATTCTGTCCATACCTAAAGAGACATTCAGAAAACAAAACTCATCCGGGCGAAATGTGGCTGACATATTAGACGAAGTGTTCCTCTCCCGTCATTCATACAAGATCTCTCCGCTATCGGCTACCATTAATATTCCCCGCCTTATTGCGCCGGAAATGATCCGATGGGGAGGAACGCGCGGACTGTCCGTGAGCAGGCGACTGAAAATCTCCGCGACAAACAAATACGGTCATGAGATTATCTCCTTCAGGCCCATATTCGGCTACAGTTTCAAGCAGAACCAATTCTACTGGGACCTGCCGCTCAACATATTATTGATGCCGCGATATAACGTGGGCCTCAAAGCAGAGATGGGTAACGGCAATAAGATTTACAATAATGACCAGGCCGAAACACTGAGACGGGAAATGCAAAACATCAGCAAGTTTGATTCGCTTCGTAAAATAATCGAGAATTATAATTTCAACTACTACAACGATCTCTTCCTGAAGAATTCTGTATACGTAGATCCCATAGAAGGCTTACACGTGGAGATAGGAAGCGTATTTCACAAACGCACGCTCGTAAACTGGCAGAAAGACGCAGAGAGACTGAAGATGATGCGCATCATCCGCAGTTTTGCTCCTCGAATAGAAGTAGAATATACACCAAGGCCGGAATCGCCCACAAAGGATGCAAGTCTTGTTTCTGCCAAGCCATACACGCTGAATTACAGCAAAGAGGTCGGTTCGCCAATCATCAGAGCCAGTTTCGAGAGAGGACTCAAGGCTCTGTCCAACGGCAACTCCTATGAAAAATATGAATTCGACATCGCCCAGTATTTCGGCCTGGCTAATATGCGAAGCCTTTACCTACGCGGAGCCGGCGGCTTCTTCACCAAAGGGAGGAACACCTGGTTCGTAGACTTCGACAACTTCTCTTATCATGACATGCCATCCGATTGGGACGACGATATGGCGGGAGAATTCCACCTTCTGGATAAGGACTTCTACAACGAATCAACGTATTACATTCTCCTCAGTTCCTCTCTGACATCCCCACCGATCCTCTGCGGGCGCATACCCTTCCTGAGCAAGACCATCAAGCAGGAGAATATCTACATCAGCGCAGCCGTTCTCCACGCCCTGTACCCGTATATGGAATACGGCTACGGCATCTCCACGCCCTTGTGCGACCTGGCGGTGTTCTTCTCGTCGGCAAACTTCAAAAACATAAAAATCGGGGCCCGGTTTACCCTGCGGTTCTTCGATGATTTGTAAATAAGGGCTCACCTTTATGCACAGATTCTTTCATGCAAGACCTCGCACATTCTTTTGGTTTGCCTCCTGCTGAATATTAATGTCATTAGAATGGTACCGGAATGGCATTAGAAATTGCCGCTTTCCGTGCCAAGTCGCGGCTATTCGTCACAACAATACTGCATGATTGGTAGTATTAGTTGTTTCGTCCTTTGTTATTGTTCTTCTGACGGCTTAAAACAAAATTTTTGTCCCACCTGGTTTATGCATCACAGCTGTCATGCATTCGCATCGCAATTGTCATGCATTCGCATCACAGCTGTCATGCAATCGCATCGCAATTGTCATGCATTCGCATCGCAATTGTCATGCATTCGCATCACAACTGTCATGCATTCGCATCGCAATTGTCATGTGATCGCATTACAATTGTCATGTGATCGCGTCGCAATTGCGATGTGATAATTATGTGCCGCGAAATTTTAATTTCATGGCGTCAAAAATTCATAGCATGGGAATAGATAAGATTTTGTGTCGCACAAAATCTTATCTGTACTGGAATGAGGAAAAACTTCAAGCCTCTGTATGGCCGTTCAGCGGCACAAGAGAATGTTCATATGCTGAGATGTCACGAAAATGCGACGCGAAAAGAAAGCGTCGTAGCGGTCAGGAAACATTGCCGTGCACAAGGAGTAAATTCTCCCGTATTATAAGAAAAACTACAAGGCACATAATCGGAATTATTTCCCTTGTAATTTGAATTATGTGCCTTGTAATTTAGCCTCCGTATAGAAGGCTGAATCTTATGTCGTTATAAAGAGAATCATGAGTTGAGAGAAGACAGAAATTTACCGGCCTCGTCTATGACATCTATCTTCCCCACATCGAGCAATCGGAAGTCAGCAGAAGCCACGCAACCACAGATATTAAGATGAGCTGCTTCCTGAATGTAGAAATCTATAATAGAAAACTCATCGCCCCAATGGTCCATACTTTCCAGAGCACGGGGAGCTATAACATGGATGCCTGAAAATGCGTAACTGACATAGTCTTCCGGACGAAAGCCCGCGATGCTGCTTTTTGTCTCGCCGGTTTTGAAATTCTGCCATCCCACAAGTCGCATGTCTTTGTCGAAGAAAAGGCCGCGCGAGCTGTTTCTCTTGCTTACCAGCAACAGTGCGTCCACGCCCACGGCTTTGCTATACAGAGCGCTCAGGTCGGCGTTGCTCAGAATGTCGACATTGTGGACAAGGACCGGAGAAGGATCATCGCAGTCGAGGAAATATTTGCGGGCCCTCTTGAGCGCGCCGCCTGTATTTAGCAGTTTCTCTCTCTCGGACGAGATGTGAACGTTAGCCTTGTCTGAATAATGTGTGAGGACGTAATCCTCCAACATGTCGGCAAAGTGATGGACATTGACCGTAATGTCGGAAAAACCGGCGCTTAGCAGTTTCTCCATCTGGATATCTATCAGCGGCTGACCGTTCACCGGGACCAGCGCTTTCGGCATCCTGTCTGTGAGCGGACGCAGCCTTGTGCCCATTCCCGCAGCGAGAATCATAGCCCTCGCTGCAACCTTTGTTCCGTCGGCCATATTTACTTTATTCATATTATTTTCTAGCCGGAAGAACAGTATAAATTCCTCTCTCGCGATGATTGATGCGCACTTCCACGCCAAATTTGCGATTAAGATGCTCTGCCAGATGCTGCGCGGCATACACACTTCTGTGTTGTCCGCCCGTGCAGCCGAAGGAGAACATGATATCAGTAAAACCACGCTGCAGGTATCGGCTCACATGCGTATCTGCGAGACGATACACGCTCTCGAGGAATGTGATAATCTCTCCGTCGTCTTCCAGGAAACGAATCACGGGCTCATCCAGTCCCGTAAGATTCTTATAAGGCTCATAGCGGCCGGGGTTATGTGTGCCGCGGCAATCAAACACATAACCGCCCCCATTGCCGCTCGTATCCTCGGGAATGCCTTTGTGAAACGAGAAGCTGAATACTCTCACTACAAGTTTGCCCCTGTTGTCATACTTCGACCAGGTAGGAGGGCCGTCCTCCTTGTGCGACTGATAGATATTGCTGGTGTCGATGCGATATCCATCGTCGCGCTTGAACACTTTTTCCTCCTTCTCCTGAAACTGCGGCATCTCTGTGAGGCGCGACAATATCTCGTTGAGATAAGGATAAGGGCATGCGCCGCGTGAGAGCATATCGCGCACGTTTGCTATTGCGGGCGGGATGCTCTTCAGGAAGTGCTCCTTGCGCTCGTAATATCCTCTGAAGCCATATGCACCAAGCACCTGCAATAATCTGAAAAGCACGAACAGGGGCAGACGGCGGCGGAATGTCTTCTCTGCAATATCAAAGTAATGGCGCGCAGATGCTATGTAGCGGTCAATGAGCTCCTCCCTGAGCTGCGGAGAATAGCGGGCGGAAGCCTGCCAGAGGAATGAAGCGACGTCATATTCCACCGGACCTCTGCGACCGCCCTGATAGTCGATGAAGCAAGGCTTCTGGTCCTCGTCGGAGAGGATGACATTGCGCGCCTGGAAGTCGCGGTAGAGAAATGACTCGCTGTGCTCGCTCGTCAGATCGTCGGCCATGAGCTGAAAGGCAGCCTCAAGTTTCAGTTCGTGAAAGTCAAACTGCGGGATAGCCTTGAGAAAACAATATTTGAAGTAATAGAGATCAAACAAAACGGAGGTGCGATCAAATTCGGCCGCTGGATAACACTTTGTAAAGTCCAGCCCGCGCGCTCCACGGTACTGCAGCTCCGGCAAAGCCTCGATAGTCTTCTCCAGCAGGCGCCTCTCGCTGAGGGTGTACCTCCCGCCTGCGTTGCGGCCCTTTGACAAGGCGTCGTAAAGGGAAGTTTTGCCAAGATCAGTCTGTATGTAGCGCATCTCATCCTCGGAGACGGCCAGTATCTTAGGCACGGGCAGACGGCGGAGTGTGAAATGCTTCGTAAGGTAGATGAAGGCCCGGTTTTCGTCAACGGACTGCCCCACCACTCCGATAACACTTCCTCCCGGCACTTCTGGTCCCGAGAGCCGGAAGTATTGTCTGTTACTCCCGCTCTGCGCTATCTTCTCAATATTGGAAGGAGCGGCGCCCCAAGTTTCCTGGTATAGTTGTATCAGTTTTTCCATGTCGTTTCATTATTGGCTCCATCATTTTTTCTTCTCATATCTGGAGCTCCATATCGTTAGTATCTTGTGCCGGATGGCACAGCTGTTTATTATTGTCATAAGGGTGAATAGTATCAAGCCCGTGATCAGGCCACACCACATAAAGCCGCCGCCGGCTTCGGGAAAGACAGGTGTAAGCTGGGCTAGGTAATAGCCCCTGAAGAAATACAATATCACGAGCGAGAGCAGCAGGACAAACGCATTCATCATTATCGTCAGGCGGACGTAGGGCCGCGAGGCGGCGCGCGGCGAATAGCCGATGAGCAGCAGGTTCTCGATCTTGTAGTTGTTCTTCTCGACCAACAGGTAAATGCTTAGCATAAGAATAAAGAACGACAACACACATATTAATATGCCTACAATGAATACGATGCCGGATATCATCCGCAGGAAATAGACGGCCTTGCCGGTATCCATATCGCCCTCAGAGATGTCGTAGCCCATTCTGTCGAGGTATGTGTGTATCTGCGGGTTGGCGGGATTGTCCGTCTCGATTATCATACGCGTCGGCGTGTTGTCGGCATCGGGCGCAAAACGGGCATTGCTCCACTGCATAAACGATTCGGGCACGAGGATGGAACTGATGCGCCCGCTGAAGCCTGCTACTTTACCCCGGAACATATTGGTGCGCCCTGCGTAATTGATGAATATCCTCACATCGATCATACCGGCCACACCTTCGGATATTTTCGGCAGGCCGCGCGACTGCGCAAAGCCGAAATTATATAGAGTGATATATGAGCGCGGCAGGATAATGGGCAACTCGTCCGAACCGACGCTGTAATGCCAGACATCATGTGACACACTGACGAAGCTGTCGGGCACTGCGTCGAGGAATATATCGGATGTGAGCGCATCCTTGCCGCCGATGCTCACCGATGCCGTAGCTCTGTATCCGGAAGAGTGGAATTCGCCCACGCGCTTTGCAAAAGACTGCGATTTGAGATCGTCGATATCCGAAGCAGAAAAAGAATTGCTCTGACCTGACACTGTGCCGGCCGCGCCAATATGCTTGGAGATAACGATGACCTGATTTTTAAGGATGCTGTCCTCGCCCTGAAGCAGCGGCGCAACATCGTAGTAGATCTGCACCGAGAAGAGCGTGACAGCCATACCTATTATATTAGCGGCACACCAGCCCACAAACTGAGGCAGGCTGATGTGGCTCTTAAGGAGTTTGTCAAGTATTGTCATAAAGCCATTACCTTATCGTACGACATGGCTGGATGCCGGCCGATGCTTGTCACTATCACTCCGGCGTTCCAGCTCTGCGCCTTGCTCTCTATGAGCTCAGACATTATCTCTATATTCCGATCATCGAGGTGGCTTACAGGCTCGTCGAGGAGGATGAAGTCGGATCTCAGAGCGAGCGAGCGCATGAGGGCGACCCTCTGCTGCTGGCCGAAACTCAGCAACCTCAGAGGCGTGTCGACCTTATCCCTGAGCCCGAGCTTGTCAAACCAGTCCAGTATCTCCTCTCTCGTAGTGTCGTGTCCCAGACGGGAGCGTATCTCCACATTCTCTATTGCCGTCAGCTCCGGGAACAGGCGCAGCTCCTGATACATCAGGCTCACACCGTGGCGGCGTATATCTATCCAGTCCCTAATGCGTAGCTGAGAGGACTTGCGCCCGTCAAAAAGGATTTCTCCACTGAAATCATTGCGCATGCCGGTAATGTAACTGCAGAGCGATGATTTGCCCGTGCCGGAAGCGCATTCTATAAGGTATTTCCGCCCTCTTTCGAAGCGCACCTCTTCCCTCTGCCATATATCGCTTGTCGTCGACAGACCGCGCGAAGAGAATATGTCCGGACAGACATTCCTAAATGTTATGTTGTTCATTCTTTATGTCGAAACTCATGGCCTCCACCGCAGATAGAAATCATCCGCACGAGGCCTTCAGATAACATAAATGCAAAAGTATAAAAATTTCCCCACTTACCATCATCTGCCAGTCCCTTCAGATAAATATTCGCGCACAGACCGTTGTGCGAACAGCATCACCGCGCTTTGTGTGGCAGGACGACGGGAAAGACAAATGTTAGAGGCGAATGCAATTCTGCAATACTCATGCTATTCCGATAGGCATAATTCAACATAAATGCTTAAATTTGCCTTGAAATTCTGTTATAAACATCATTAATATGAGCAAAACAAAGAAATTTCTGCTTGAAGAAAAGGATATACCCACAGCATGGTATAACATTCAAGCCGATATGAAAACAAAGCCTGAGCCGTTCCTGTCCCCGAAGACCCGCCAGCCGCTCAAGCCCGAGGATCTCTACCCTATCTTCAATCAGGCATGCGCCAATCAGGAACTCAATCAGACAGACGAATGGATTCCTATTCCCGACGAGGTAAGAGAGCAATATAAGAAATGGCGTTGTACGCCGCTGGTACGTGCCTACGCCCTTGAGAAGGCGCTCGACACGCCCGCGCACATATATTTCAAGAACGAAAGCGTCAGCCCGGTTGGTTCGCACAAGCTCAATTCTGCCCTGGCACAGGCTTGGTATTGCAAGCACGAGGGCGTGACGAACATCACCACAGAGACCGGCGCCGGTCAATGGGGTACCGCCCTTGCATATGCCTGCCGGCAGTTCGGCATCGAACTGGCCGTATACATGGTCAAAATAAGCTACGAGCAGAAGCCTTACCGTCGCAGCATGATGCAGACCTACGGCGCTCAGGTGACGCCGAGCCCGTCCATGAGTACGCGTGCCGGCAAGGACATCCTCACCGCCGATCCCAACTGTCTCGGCTCTCTCGGCGTCGCAATATCCGAGGCTATCGAACTGGCCATTACGACGCCCAATTGCAAGTACTGCCTCGGCTCTGTCCTCAATCACGTAGCGCTCCACCAGACTGTCATCGGTCTCGAGGCCGAGAAGCAGATGGCCATGGCCGGCGAATATCCCGACAAGGTGATCGCCTGCTTCGGCGGAGGCTCCAACTTCAGCGGCATAGCCTTCCCGTTCATGCGCCACAACATCCTCGAGGGCAAGACGACCGAGTTCATCGCTGCCGAGCCCGAGGCATGCCCGAAACTGACGCGCGGCAAGTTTGAATACGACTACGGCGACGAGAGCGGTTACACGCCGCTGCTGCCTATGTACACCATCGGCCACGACTTCCAGCCTGCCGGCATTCACGCAGGCGGTCTGCGCTACCACGGTGCCGGCGTGATCATTTCCCAGCTCCTCAAGGACGGATACCTCCACGGCGTGGACATCCATCAGACGGACAGCTTCAAGGCCGGTCTGCTCTTCGCCCGCACCGAGGGCATCATCCCCGCTCCGGAGTCCTGCCACGCCATAGCCGCCACTATTCAGGAGGCAGAGAAGTGCAAGATCGAGGGCAAGAGCAAGGTGCTCCTGTTCAACCTCTCTGGTCACGGTCTCATCGATATGGCTGCCTATGACAGGTATCTCGACGGAGACATTCAGGACTACTCGCCTTCGGATGAGGAGATCGAAAAGAACCTCGAGAAGGTGGCTCCGCTGAATAAGTAACACATAGGAAACTGTCTGGAGAACAACGACTCCGGCTTCCATATTAAAGGAGAGCTTCGCAGCAATGCGCAAGCCCTCCTTTTAGTTTGCCGCAATATTTACGACATAAGATAACAGAATAAAATGCACCGCAGTAAGGGCAACTCCTACCTGCCCTAAGGAAATGCCTTGTAGCGCAAGACATAAATTCCGGCGCAGAAACAGCTTTTTGAGAAGGCCTGGCTCATCTTTTAAGCGCTAAAGGGCTGGATATAGGGGCCGCACATGACAGCAGAAATGCCTTTTGAGAGCCTGTGTAAGTACGTAAAAATCAGCGCCCCGCAGAAGCGCAAATTCTACTGCGAGATAAAATTTTTTATCTACGAGATAACGAGTCGTCTACTACGAGATAAATTTTTTTATCTCGTAGTAGAATTTTTTCTTCTCAGACGAGGATTTTTTCTTGCCTCACGAGAGCTTCGTCCCATCCCACAAGAACTTCGTCTCGCCTCACGAAAATTTCGTTTCCTCCCACCAGAACTTCGGCTACTCCCATGAAAATTTTTTCTCGTCCGCATGAGAATTTTTTCTCGTCCCATCGGACTGCACGTCCGTTCGCAACAGGATTTATTTCGTCCAAATCAGGATTTCCGCACAGGCGGGAAGGTCTTTCCGCTGTGCGCAAATCCGCTTCCGCATGATGCATATCTTTCATTTCTGCCGGGTGGGAAGCAGTTTCAGTACAGGCCCGACTTTGGCTATGTCTATTCTCCTCCAGGGAAACGGCATCTCAGAAGACGGCTTAATCGACATTGAGCTGAAAACAAAAGCGTTGCTTCACGGGAGAAACCCGCAGAGCAACGCTGTATAGGAAAAAGATGAGCGTGCAACTATATGCGGCGCGTGTAGAGCGTCAGACTGCTCAGCACCACAGAGACCGAAGACAGCGCCATGGCGGCTGCGCCGATGACGGGACTTAGCATGACGTGGAACACAGGGTACAGCACGCCCGCCGCAATGGGGATGCTGATCACGTTGTAGATGAACGCCCAGAACAGGTTGCGGCGGATAATGCCCGAAGTGGCCTCCGACAGTTTAATAGCGTGCACTATGGCATTCAGCGTCTTGCCTACGAGCACGACCTGAGCCGAATTGATGGCGACATCGGAGCCCTTGCCGATGGCGATGCTCACGTCGGCCTGCGCCAGAGCCTCCGAATCATTTATCCCGTCGCCGACCATCGCTACGTTGCTGCCTTTGGCGCGCAGGTCTGAGATACATTTATATTTCATATCGGGCGTGGCGGAGGCGATTACCTTGTCTACACCTACCTGCGCTCCGACCGCATTTGCCGCAGCCTCGGCATCGCCGGAGAGCATTATCACCCTGCGCCCCATCTGCCGCAGATTGCCCACGGTCTCGACAGCGTCCGATTTGATCCTGTCGGTAATGGCGAAAGCGCAGAGCAGAGTCGCGCCGCAGCCGAAATAGACGACGGTAGCGCCTGCGGCCGTCTGCTTCCTGAGGTCGGCATTCTCTGGAAGCGCAGCATGATTTGCCTCTGCCAGTGAGCCGTTGCCGACCCAATATTTCTTGTCATTAAATATAAAGGACGCCCCCTGTCCGGTTATGTTGGCAAAGTCACGGAGCTCGGCGTCCTGCTCCGACTCTGCCTTCTCTTGCAGATAATCGACGATGGCATTGGCGAGAGGATGGGATGACTTCCGCTCGGCGGAGCATAATATGGTCAGGTCCTCAGCGGTGCAATTCTTCTCCTTGTGGAAGAAGGCAACGGAAGGGCGGCCCTCGGTGAGTGTGCCGGTCTTGTCGAAGACGATGGTGTCTGTCTTGCAGAGCGACTCGAGCGCCGTAGCGTCGCGGAAGAGCACGTTGATCCTGGCGCCGCGGCCTATGCCGACCACAACGGCCGTCGGCGTGGCCAGTCCGAGGGAGCACGGGCACGCTATGACGAGGACGCTCACTGCGGCATTGACAGCGTTGGTAAGCGCCGGGACGCCGCCCACGACAAGCCATGCTATGAACGTGATGACGGACACGCTGATGACGGCGGGCACGAAGACGGCGATAACCTTGTCGGCGATGCGCTGCGCGGGAACTTTTGTGCTCTGCGCCTCCTTTACTGTGTCAATGATGTGCGAGAGGACTGTGTCGCGGCCTGCGCCCGTCACGCGTACGGTCACCGAACCGTTCTGATTGACAGTCCCGGCAATGACATTGTCGCCGGTCTTCTTGGCCACAGGCAACGGTTCGCCGCTCATCATGCTCTCGTCTATATACGTCTCGCCGCCGGTAATCACGCCGTCGACAGCCACGCTTTCGCCGGTACGCACACGGATAATATCACCTTTGCTTATTTCCCCGATAGGTACCTCTTCGTCCTTGCCGTCGGCAGTTATCCTGATGGCCGTCCTGGGCACAAGGTCCATGAGCGAGCGGATAGCCGAGCCCGTCTTGTACTTGGCCCTCTCCTCCAGCATTCTGCCCACGAGGACAAAGGCCACGATCATTATAGATGCGTCGAAAAAGAACGGGATGTGCCCGCTCCTCTGCCAGAGGGAGGGGAAGAGCGTGCCGCTGAGACTGAAGAGATAATCGACGGAGACACTAAGCGCTACGAGAGTATCCATCGACACCTGCCGGTGAATCAACTGCCGCCACGCTGTAGTGAAAAAGACGCTGCCGCAATAGAGAAGGACAGGCAGAGTGACCACGGCCAGCACCGCAGAGAGCAGTGGCGAATAGCCGAGCGCCATACTTACAATAAAAAGCGGCACGGCTGCCGCCCATGCCGCTATGGTGTGACGCTTAAGCCGCTCATAGTATTCGCGAGCCGACTCTTCGGTCTTCTTCTCCGCCTCTTCGACGCTGTCGGGCACTATCATTCCGTAACCGGAAGCCTCGACGGCAGAAGCAAGCGCCGCGGGCGATGTGACACGGTCGTCGTAGTCTACGCTCGCGCTGTTGTCAGCGAGATTGACTGTAACTCCCTTTACTCCGTCAGACTTCTTCAGCGCCTGCTCCACATTGTGCGCGCAGCCGGCGCAGTGCATCCCCGTGATAGGGAAAGACTGCTTCATAGAGAGTCGGTTAGTCTTTCAGTTCAAAGCCGGCAGCCTTGACTGCGGCTGCGAGGTCGGAAGTCTTGGTCTTGGCCTCGTCATAATCTACTGTGGCGCTGTTGGAAGCGAGATCCACTTCAACGGCCTTCACTCCGGCAACACCTGCGATGGCATCCTTTACGCAGGAAGCGCAGCCCTGACATTTCATGCCGGACACGGGAAATGTTTTCTTCATGATTTATGTGATTTTTACTGATTACCTGTTATGCCCGACTAAAGGCGGTTTCCCTCTTTCGGGAATACAATCTTAGGAGAATTCGCAGCGGCTTCTTCGGGCGTCATGAGAGCGTAAGACATTATTATCACTACGTCCCCGACCTGAGCCTTGCGGGCTGCGGCGCCGTTGAGGCACACTACCCCGCTGCCTTCCGGACCGGCGATGGTATAGGTGTCGAAGCGCTCGCCGTTGTTCTTGTCGGCGATGTAGACCCGCTCGCCGGGGAGTATTCCGGCGGCGTCCATCAGGCGCTTGTCTATTGTCACGCTGCCGACATAGTCGATGTTGGCCTCGGTGACGCGGGCGCAGTGTATCTTGGACTTTAATATCTCCAGTAACATCTTCCCCTCAGCCTTTATATTTGATGTTATCTATCAGACGCACGGGAATGTGGCCGCAGAATACCGTGATGCATCCCACGATATAATCGCTGTCATCCCAGGAGCTCACATCCTGAAGAGAATTGCCGTCCACTATCTCATAGTATTGCACTTCGAGCCCGTCAATGGCATTGAGCGTATTGACCACAAAGTCGTGAGTCTCGCTCACGGTGTGATCCTTCGCATAAGTCAGGCTCTTGATGAGCGTCTGCGAGATATTGAGCGCCAGCTTGCGCTCGTCATCGCTCAGGAGAGCGTTGCGGCTGCTCAGGGCGAGGCCATCGCTCTGCCTCACAATGGGGCACGGCACAATCTGAACAGGAATGCCGAGGTCCTTGACCATTGCTTTCACGACGGCTATCTGCTGAAAATCTTTCTCGCCAAAATAAGCTCTGGTCGGCTGTACCGCAGAGAACAGCTTGCTTACTATCTGGCAAACGCCGTTGAAGTGACCGGGTCTGCGGGCTCCCTCCATTACCGTGTCTATAGGCGGGTAACTGAAGACGCGCGTGTCCTTTTCGGGATACATCTCCTCGACCGAGGGAATAAATGCGTATGTAGCATTGAGGGCCGACAGCAATTTCTCGTCGGCCTCTACATCGCGAGGATAATTCTCAAGATCTTTCTTGTCATTAAACTGTGTCGGATTGACAAATACGCTCACGACTGTCACATCATTCTCTGCCACGGATCTCTTCACGAGCGAAGCGTGCCCTGCGTGCAATGCGCCCATAGTCGGCACGAGTCCAATGGTTTTACCTTCCTTACGCAGCGGATCTAAGACTTCCGCTAATCTCTTTTTTGTTGAAATTACCTCCATTTTGGTTCTACTTTCAGGGTGCAAAATTACAGCTTTTTATATTCAGAGGAAACTGAGACGGCATTAAACTTATAAATACGCATATTCCGACCCGTAAAATCGCAAAATAGAGATATTATACAATGACACATCTCTAAACGGCTATCCTTCAATGCGCAAATTAAGACTATATATTCCGACCTGTAACAGGCGCGCATCAGGACGGCATTCTCCGTATCTGCACCGCGTGATGCTTTCAGCTTCTGCAACTTTTGCATTACAAATATTTTAGCAAATAGAGACTTATCGTGGATTTCCATGTCTTTCACCACTCATGTAAAGAAAGAAGGTATTAATTTTGTAGCAGTTACATGAGACAGCAATGTCGTAGAGCATACTACAATAATAATCTCATTCAAAACATTCACAATTATGTTACAAGAAAAAGCTGGAGAAACAGCAGGAAAAATTTGGAACGTGCTAAACGAGCAGGGACCTCAGACGCAGAAATCTATCAAGAAGCTTGCTAAGATTAGCGAAAAGGATTTCTTCCTCGGTTTAGGATGGCTTCTTCGCGAAGACAAGCTTGAAGTAGTCGAGAAGGGAACAGACACAACGTACGCGCTGAAGTAAGTTCCCCACTTTATCAAAGTTGAATATTAAAAGTCTCCACTTTACTGCGGAGGCTTTTTTGTTTGTATGGGATATTGGAAACAGCTTTCCCCTTGTAAAAAATGCCTCGTGGGAGAAGAAAAAATTCTACTCGCAGATAAAAAAATTTATCTCGTAGTAAACGACCATTCTACTCGCAGATAAAATAATTTATCTCGCAGTAGAATTTGCGCTTCTGCGGGACGCTGATTTCTACACACTTGCAGATGCCGCCGAAGAAGCCTCAAGTCGTCGGCAGGCGCTTTATGAATATATACTTATAGGGCATACAGATGGATTTCCCCTTCTTGAGAAGCATCGTGTATGCACTCCTCAAAAAACCTTCCGCTTAACGCAAAAACTACATTTGAGATGAGCAAAATTACATTTGAGACGTTTTAAAACATCTCAAATGTAATTTTGCCCCTCTGCGGTACACTGAAAGACAACTACTTACACGGACGTAAAATTCGTCTCAAAGTCGTCAGCAGACGGCGCAGGAATGTATATGGACGGTGCAAACGAGTTTGGCATTTCCTTTTGAGAGACGCCTTCTGCATACTTCTCAAAAACCCTCCTAGACAACAGAAATCTTACAAGGCACTTGAGAAAAACTACATTTGAGATGATTTTTCTCTTCTCAAATGTAGTTTTAGCCCTTTACGGAGCGCTTAAAACAAATTCAGCACGTACTATCTCGTAAGAGACACCTTGATCGTTACGCCGAAGTCCTGCGTCGTGGTAGGATAGGACGTAGAGGAAAGCAAGGGCTTGTTGGTCTGCCTGTCATAATAAGCAGAGAGTGTGATCAGCTTCGAGAGGGTATAGTCGGCCGTAAAGGAAATCTTGAACGCCGTATTGCCCGATGTCGCCTGCGAGAGCATAGTCATGATGTTGCGCTGTATGGAACTCTGATTACGTATCGAGAGATCCAGACGGACATTCAGGTCATTGTTTATATAGCCAGCCCCGCGGTCACGGTCGTTATTGTTATTATCTTCTTTCTTATCCGTCTCCTCCGTATCGGCTTTCTTGCGCGTATTACGGCGCCGGTTGGAGCGACGCTTGCGTGTCTTGAGCGACGGCTTGAACAGCTTAAGATCGTCCACCTTGTAGCCCACGCCCACCACATAGTCGTTGGAGCGGGCCTCGGAGATTTGGCCGGAAGTCATGGAGAGGGACAGCATCCTCGTGCGGTTGTACTGCAGGCGCGCTGTGATGTTGTTGTCAAACGTCATGTCGAAGCCGAGGAACGGGGAGAAGCTCTCGTTAATGGACACCGTGGAGATGTCGTACATAGACGACGGGATAGGATTGCCGCTCTGAGCGTCCGTGACAAATCCCCGGGCGCCGGCAAGCTGCATGAACGAAGAGAACGTGTTGTACGAGCCCACGCTGTAAATGGACTGATAGGAGTGAGTGATATTAAACGACTTGAATATTGGCCGCATGAAGCGTAGCCTGGTCAGGCCGGAATAGGTCACCTTCCAGTTGGGCAGCATCTTCATCAGACTGGGGAATATGTCAAGCGATTTGCCGCCGCAATAAGCGGAAAGAAAGGCCGGGATCATAACGTCGGCGCTGTATTTGGATACTGTGCCGTTGGCGGGGTCGAAGGTCTTTCCGGCAAGCGAAGAGGCCGTGGGATATACTGCGCCCTCGTATTGCTTCTCTACTCTGGCCTGGAATTTATCGAGCGAGTTGACAAACTTGTTGAATGTCTTGCTCTCATAATTGTTGTCCGCATTACCTACCGATTCAAAGGCAGATGACAGAGAGATGGTAGTCATGTTGAATGAGCCGGTTTCTGTAGTCGGCATGCCGGAGAACATGTATTGTATGCTGCGCGACTTGTTGCGGGTATGCGAAGCGTTCAGGTCAATCTTAAGATTGGGCACAGGCTCAAGCGAAGCATTGATCTGCAAAGCCTCGTTCTGACTGGTCGAAGCGGGAGTGGTGACGCTGTCGCTCATCAGCAGCCAGCCGTTGTCGCGGGCCTTGGTAATGTAGCTGCCGCCTGTCAATCCGAAAGCGAAACCCAATCCGGGCTGCAGGCCGGAGGAACTTCTCTGCCCGAATACATCGCCCACATTTGGCAAGAATCCGGGCAAATTCATGCTGTATGTGTTCTTATAGCTCACGCTTACATTCCGCAGGCTCATAGCCAGACGTGTCGCGCCCTGCAGTATCTTATACCATGTCTGAGACTCCAGCGTAGCCCGTGGACTTACGGTCAGTTTAATACGCGATGTGTCGTGTGAAGTGATGAGGATGTTGTTTGCATCCACTACCTTGTAACGCAGAGGATAGGGCTTGCCATCGGTTCTGAACGCTCTGACACGAAGATTTTTGGAATGCTTGGAATGCTTTACCATGACCGTAGTATCAGAGAGAAGCTGCACCTCGGAAGTAAACACGTTCTCCTTATTATCCTTATTGTTCTTGTCATTCTTCTTGGTCGAAGCGCTGGATGTGGTCGTCGCAAATTTGCGGTTCACTTTTTTGAGGAACGGAATGCTGTTGTAGAGGGTCAGCATATTGAGGCGGAGGTTGCCGTTGACGTCGCGCGTATTGCTGATGGTATTACCAAGCGTCGAACCGTCCTCGAGATAAGTACCGCGATTCCATCCGTAAGAAGAACGGAACGAGATGTCGGGCGTAACCCAGGCAAAAGCGGGAATCTTGTTAATGGGAATCTTCCAGGAGAAATCAAAGTTCTGCTGATAGGTAAGCGGCGTGCCCATATGCTTTAGGCTTCTCCACACAGAGTCCTTCCACGCAGAATAATCATCGGGATAGAGGGATTTGTTGACGGGGACATTGGGCTGCTCAATCTCGGCATTCGTAGCTGAATTGAAGGAAGCGCGGATATTGGAGGTGAAATCCCACTGCAGGTTGAGCCTGCGATTCCAGAAGAAGTCGCTTGCCCATGTAAGCGGCAACGTGGTATTATCCAGCTGCTGCATGTCGCGTTCCTGCAGCTCGTAGTAAGAGCGGGTAATCTCTGAATTGACTGAGATATTCTGAGGCAGATAATTGAACTTCTCATCCTTGAGAATCTTGAGCCACGGGCTATTGCTCTTCATCTTGCCCCAGGGAGAGAAACCCTTGTAAGACGGTGACCAGGAATAGTAGCCGCCCAATTTCCAGCTGTCGTCCTTTTCCCACACGATGGTCTGGCCCTCGTTCTGCTTATGGCTGTGCGAATAGCTGAAGGAGAAGTTTGTCGGGTCGTAAGGCATGGGATGACCTTTGGTAGCGATGTTAAACTTGACATTGGAGAGCGAGAAGTTGGAGTTGACTTCAGTCGTCTCGCATATGCGCCTCAGACTATCCCGCTCAGCCTTGGTAGTGAGGGCGTCGAGAGCTTCGTCCATCTCCATATCGGTGTCAAGCGGATTGTACTTGGGCTTGACTTTCTCCTTGCTGTAGGAATAATAGAGCGGAGCTTTGAATTTGACTTTCTCAGGCAGGAAACGACCGAGGTCTACATTGAGCGACATGTCATATTCATACAGATTATCATCGCGCCGCTGGGCCACATTATCCTCTACGCCGCCGAAGCCATCTGTCTCGATATGGCCGCCGAGGTTAAGCTGCGCCAGATCAGAGAGCTGCATGTTAAGATTTCCCTTAGCAGCCCATCCGCCCTTATTTGTATAGTGCTGCAATCGCAGTTCGTTTACCCACACCTCTACGCTCGATACCTGACGTGAGTTGTTCCTCACGCCTATCATCATGGTGCGCACTTCGCCAAGAGTAGGATTGCCCATAACGGTGATCTTATTCTGCGGGCGGTCGGTGTCATAAGATGAGAAAGCCTGAGAGTAGGAAGCCATGCCAGCGCTACGCTGCCGGTTGCGCTCGCGTTTTATGTCGGTAAACTTGGACAAATCAATGTCGAGCATATTCTCATCCGGCCATACACGCAGGCGGTCGGCAGTAGAATACCTGTCGTACTTACCGTCAGGAGTGATCTTCAGCGGAATCTCGTATTCGTAATAATTGCTCTTGTAGTCAGAGCCAAGGCGGATGAATACCGAAGTGGCATCATCGGTGAGAGACTTGTCCTCAGTCGTTGTGTTGGCGTGGACAAACATCTGAATATGCTTGTACTTTCTCAGGTCAAGGTTGGTGTTCTTGTATACGGCACGGGCCTGACCGCTGCCAAGGTTCTTGGCCACAAGCTGGAGGGCCTGCTCATTCTGTTCGAGCAGCTGCGACTCATTGGGGTCTACCACTCGCGTTATGCCGGGCGGGATGACGTAATTGACAGGCAGCTTCTCATTGTTCTCCTCGTAATTGACGGCTGCCACATCCAGTTCGCCGCTCCCTTGATCTACCTGCCCAAGGGAGTTAAGGCTCTGCTCGTAGGTTCTCCATTCACCGCGCGCCAATTCCAGCGTGGCAAAGCGCAGGATAATTGGTTTCTCAAAGTTGGTAAGGTAGAGGCGCATGAAGCGAATGCTGTTAAAGTCGCTTATGTTGCCGACCTTGCTGGTATAGCTTTTTATGGGCACCCGGAACAGGTACCAATTCACCTGTGGCTTACTGCCATTTCTCAGCGTCACCTGCGCCGTGCGGCTGTCCACAATATCGTTCTGCCCTACTTGCATACCATCGGGAGAAAGATGAATCTTGTACTCGAAATACTTCTCATACTCGTTGAGAGTATAGTCCTGATTGATATCCTCAACATCGGGAGTGGACTTATAAGCAGTAGAATAGCTCTCAGGCGAGTCGGAAGAATCGGGCGAGTTGCCTTCCGGCGAATTGATATGCTTATAGCGGTCGAGGATAGAAGTCTTGTTGCGATCGAAATCAGAGCCGCGAAAATAATGATAATCATCGCCGGCCGGATCGGCAGCAAGAGAGTCATACACAGCAGGACGAACCTTGGAACGCATCTCCTCCAAATATGTCATATATGCAGGATAGGTGGCTTCATCGGCGCTGGAGAGACCATTGAGACCTATATCCTGCTTGCTGCGTGCGTTGCTGCTGGTATTAAAGGCGTAAGTCACACTATTCTGCGACGGCACGCGGCCCCAGACTGTCTCGGTATACATCGAGGAACTGCCGTCTATAGGCATACCGCTCTCATAAAACTTTTTGCCGTCCTTCAGAATGTCTTCGCTAATCTCGCCGAGATCAAAGCAAAGGTCGCCAGAGAAATCGCCAGACTCATTACGCGTATATATAAAGGGGTCCATCAGCCAGAATTCCACGTATTCTATGTTGGCCTGCTCGAAATCACTTGTGTTCAGGCGCCTCATCATGCCGCCCCAATGACTGCGCGGCGAAGCGAGAAGTCCGTCCTGGTCTACATCCGTATTAAGGTTATACGGTCCGCGCTCAGAGGGATAGTAGGCCAGATTGAGCACAGAGATTGTGGAGCTCTCGCCAAATCGCTGCTCTTTGTTGGGGAACAATTCGCGATTGTACACCTCGCGTACATAGTGATTGGAGAGCTGCTCGAGGTCGCTCTTGATATGGCTCGGCGTAAGCGACGAAGAACGGCGCGTAAAGAGCGGATCTATCTTGTACCAGGCCAGAAGAGCGCGATTGTACCCATAGCGTATATCATTGCTGAGGCGGCTCTCAGGGAATGAGGATGGTGTGGAGCTCAGCTGCCAGTCGGTGGGTGTGCTGATGTCTATCTTGCTGCTCGTCTGTTCAAAGTCGTCGATATAAGAGCTGTTGCCCTGCGAACCCTTGTTGTTTCCGGCGAGAAGCTGCGCAAACTCGGAAGTGAAGTTGATGTTTGACGGCTGGGAGAGCGAGAGGAACGGCAGTTTGTCAAGCATGTCGGTGAGCCACTGGCTCTGCTTCTTCCAATTGATGCTGACGCCCCATACGGTATTGTTCAGCGGCTCGCTTCCCATGGCCACCTTTGTAGTCAGGGGTTGCTCGGATAGATGCATGATGGTACCGGCCAGGCGTAGGTCTCTGGTAAAGTCGTACTCCCAGTTCATTCCGAGCAACGTCTTGCGCTGCAGCCCATAGTCGGTGTTACTCTCCAGACTCACATTGACCGGAGTGCCGGCGTCGATGATGCTCTGATTGATAATCGACACAGTACCCTCGCTGTAGTTCACGGTGTAATCCACGCCCTCCGTGAGCGTCACGCCGCCAGCGGTGACCACGACGCTTCCTTGCGGCACGTCAGTAGCGCCGAGACTTATCTCGCCGCTTCGCTGCGAAGCCTTATACTGGCCGGTGAGCAGGTATTTGTTTTTCTCTGCTATCTGCTTTGCTACAGTCTTGGTCGAATCGTAGAGCTCCTGAAAGATATATTTCTCCGCAATATTGTCATCGCCGATTTTATTCTTCAGGAAAGCGCCGAACGGCTCAACAGAGGGGAAGAACACCCTGCCGGTAGATGCATCAATGGTATAGCCGTCGATAAAGTCGAAATAGCCGTTAGGGTTGACTTTCTTATTGTTATCGAGGCGGTCCAAATTCATCAGCCTCAGCAGCGGCGTATTTTTGAGTCTCTGCTCGGGAAGATAAGTAAGGTAAACGCCGGTCGTATCGCTCAGTATCTTGACATCCAGCCGGAAGTTACTGCTCTGTACATTGGTCGCATTAAGGGAATATACGTTCTTCATCATCAGGTCCCAGTTGGCCATCTGCGGCACATTCGACGTATTCTTGAGTGACTTGACAAAGAGTGCCTGCGTGTTATCCTTTACATCGGTGGAGAACTCACCCACCTGATATGTACGTCCCTGATACGTGTACTCGTATGCCACGGCAAGCACCTGGTCAGTCTGGAGCGTTGACTTGAGCGAGATATAACCCAGAGCGGTGTTGACGGTATATTCGGAGCTACTGAGCTTGCGCGCGTTTTCGAGCTTCTCATAGTCACGTCCGCCGACAAAGTCGCCAATGCCATCGAGTGTGGAGGTAGTGCGGCTGATATCGCGGGCATCGGCGTAGGAGGTTGTGAGCGTCGAGTAGAGATTGTTGGACGTATTGGACGGCTGTGCCCCGCCACTGCCGGTCCATTTACTGTTGCCAATATGGCTGCTCTCGCCCAGATCCGTGAGGGCAATGATGCTGCGGGTATTATTGGTAGCGCCCGTCTTGTTGGTCACCCACACCTCTACCCTGTTGACCGTAATTCCAGAGGCTATATTGGGCAGCTGCGCCATATAGCGGTCATAATTGTCACGGAAGAAATGCGAGAGAAAAAAGTGTCTGTTCTCCTCATAGTCCACAGCTGAGAGCTCAAAGGAGGTCAACTGATTGCCGCCGCTTGATTTCACGGACGAGGAAGTGGAATTTTTACGGGAGATAACTGTCTGCAATTTCAGTTTGCCGAACTGGAGGTCTGTGCGCAGGCCGAAAAGCGAAGATGCGCCCTTGACGAGCGACAGATTGGACGGCATGGAGACATTGCCGGCTTCAAGGAGCTTCACTATCTCGTCCTCCTTGCCCTGGTAAGTGAGCTTTAAGTCCTTGGAGTCCACATCGAAAGTCGCCTCTGTATTGTAGTTGAGGTTCATGTCCATCTTATCGCCTATCTTACCGTTTAGGGAGAGGTTTACCTTCTCGTCGAAATCAAATCCGAAGGTCTTGCGATATCTGAGCGGCAGCGTTGGATTGTCCACGCTGGTGATCGTAGCCCCGAGTTTCAGTTCGGCCGAGCCCTGTGTCTTGATCTGCACGCCGCCCGGGCCGAAAATCTTCTCCGCCGGTCCCAGCGAGAAATGCATGTCGGTGAAGTCAAATTTCTCCTTGCCGTTACTCTGATAGAGCTCCTCGTTCTTGTCGGCGTAATACTTCTGCATGGACCTCTTGAGGCTCCATTTCATATATTCGTCGGGTGTGAGCAGCAAAGGCGTATTGAGATATGTGTCGCCTATCTTCTCGCCAACCATATACATATTGGTACGCTCGTCATACTCGGCCGTATCCTTGATATTGGCAGGCGTTTTGAGGTCGAGCGGGCGCTGCTTTATCTCGTTCTCATTAAGCGGAGTCGTCTTGCTCACCTTGTAGCGGAGTGACGGCGTGGTATCGTTGACGTCCCTGCGCTCCTGCGCCCAGCCCTGCAGCGTAAGCCACGGCAGTAGCAAGAGCGCCATCGCGACAATAAGACGGCGTTCTCCCCTTATAAAATTGAAATTAATCCGCTCTGTCATTTACAGCACGTGATTAGAGCATTTTCAAGGCTTGCTTTATCAAATCCTCTGTTCTCAGGCCATCTTTACTTAGTTTGGCGGCTGCGCTGACAGCCTTGCGCGCCATAGCCTCGGGATAGCCCAGCGCACAGAGGGCGCGGATAGCTTCGTCTTCCGGCACGCTCTGCTGAGGCAGTCTTCCCGTACCCGCACCGGCCTTAATGCGCCCTTTGAGGTCAACGATAATCCTCTCGGCCGTCTTCAGGCCTATGCCCTTAACGCTCTTGAGCTCGGATGTACTGCCGTTGTCTATCACCAACATCAGTTCCGACGGCGTAAACGCAGAGAGAATGGTACGGGCCGTATTGCCCCCTACGCCAGAGACACTCAGCAACAGAGAAAACATTTCCCGCTCCTCTTCTGTAGAAAAGCCATAAAAGGTGAAAGCGTCTTCCCTAATGATTTCATAAACATAAAGTTTAGCTTCGTGTGAACTTTGTATGTCGTCGTATGTAGTAAGCGAAATATTCAGCGAAAAACCTATGCCTCCGGCTTCCACCACCGCCCTTGTGGGCGAGATCTGAGCAAGAGAGCCCTTGATATAGTCGAACATAATATATATTTTACCTTATCTGAAAAACGGATTAATAGTATAAATATTGTGCCTACGAATTCTTCAACTTATTTATGTCCTATTTTGCGGCCCGGCGAAGCAAGAGCAAAACGGTAGCGCTTATTTTGCCGGTTTATCTATAATGCATCATATAACCCTCTTACTTTAGAAAACCAATTGCGGCGTTAAGGGATACCAAAGAAAGCATTACGGCTATCCACCGGACCGTCCAGACTGCGTAGTAATAACATCAGAATAAGATTCGTGACCTTCATACTGATCGGCCATCGCATTCCCGAAAAATTTTCACGGCTTCAGAACAAAAAAATGAAGGCATGAGCTTATCACATCGCAGCTGCGATGCGATTGAATGACAATTGCGATGCGATTGAATGACAATTGCGATGCGATTGAATGACAATTGCGATGCGATCGAATGACAGCTGCGATGCGATCGAATGGCAGCTGCGATGCGATCGAATGGCATTTGCGATGAGTTATCCTGATGGTAGAAAAATTCAGTTATAAGCCTTCAGACGACATGAACAAAGGACGAAAAAAGAATCTGATATAGACAAGGTCTACGCCCAAGGAAGGCGTATTAATCCTTGATGAGAGGAAAAATACGGGCTTTAGTCACACTTCAGAATGCATTATCGGGATTTTTAGATTATCATTGGAGAATTTTCGAGTTATAATGAATAAAAAGCGATAGATATCGGCGATTCTGTCATTTTTTGAAATCCTTTTGTCATTTTTTGAAATAGGATGCAAATGAAAGATGGTACATTTGCAATATTCAAATAAAAGCATAAAGTTATCTGTTACCTAAAATAGCTGACAATACAACTCATTATAAATTATAAACAAACAGACCATGAAAAAGAAGTTTTACAAAATCCTTACGCTCTCGGCATTGCTGGCAGTGATGCTGACTACGAGCGGACCCGCCATGGCCACAACGGTCACGAGCGGAGACGGTGAGAAGGATCTGCAAGGGCTCATCGACTCTATGCCCTACGGCATCGACGATTACGCCTACGGCAAGAATCCCGGAATGGTGGGCGACTCGCTCATCTACGCAGAGTTCTTTAATGTCTACACAGACGCATTGGCTATCGCTGGCAGCGGAACATCCACGGACGAGGAAAAGAGCGCTGCCTACGACAAACTCGTAGCGGCAATGGCCAAGGTGGAAGCAGCTATCGTGCCTATCACAGACGGCACATACTACATCACGACGGCCAACACGATGTTCACGGACACAATGGCGTGGTTCACTCCCTATGCCGCCAATAATATAGCCGGCTGGACGAAGCTGAAGCCCAACACCTTGTTTATGTGGAGCATCAAGAAAATGGATGACGGAAACTTCTCCATGCAAAACGTAGGCACGGGGCTCTATGTCAATCACTGCGCCAACATCGACCAGTCCGTCAGCCCGCTGGAACTGTCATCCGCATTGGAGACGGAGCAGGTATTCACCTTTGTGGCCCCCAACGGGCAGTTTAGTATTCGCGGCGCTACGTCGACATGGTCCTACAATACAGAGGGACACAGCAATGGCGCAGCCACTTCCGGCCCTTTGGCCTCATGGGTTAACAAGGCGGCCAAAGGCGAGTGCGCATGGCGCCTGTGTCGCGTGAGCGACGCGGAGCTCGCCGCCGCACAGGCTAGGCTCGGACGTGACGTACTGCCGCAGTGGCTCGCAACATTTGCTGACAACTACAGCGTAAGCACAGACCCCGGGTATTATGACGCTGAAGCCCACGCCGCCTACATTACCAAGATAAATGAGGCCGGGGCTTTTGTGAAGGAAGAGCACACGGACGCTGAATATACGGCCATGTGCAATCAAGTGATGGCTGCAAAGGCTCATCTTGACAGCTCCATCAACAAGATAAAGAGCGGATATTACTCCTTCTCTACTGCTTCGTATGACAATGTAAAGAAAAACGCCGCTACCGGCTATGCATGGAAGATGGACGATGGATCCTCCTGGCTTGGGGTAGGCACCTGGGACACGGAAGACCCTCGCTATATATGGAAAGTCACCGACATGGGCGGAGGCAAATACAGCGTACAGAATTTTGTAACTCAACAGTACATTAACTCCAGCGATTTGATAACCGGAGCAGCCCACATTAACACCAGCGCAGAGCTTACCACTCCGCAGATAATCAGCCGGGTCGACCGTGCTCAATATTTCACGGTGACCAATCAGACGGCTCTGGATAATAATCTGTACTATAACCACGATACGGAGAATACAGGCGTTCAGCTGCTGGCATCGGGAGTAAATCTCTACATGCATTACTACAGCGATGACGAAGCACAAAAGATAAAAGACAACTACGGTAAAAAGTTGATTAAGGACTCGCTCGCTGCGCTGTGTCAGAGTGTTGAGGACAAATATATCGGCGCTACTTACAGCATAGACCTCGAAAGCCCGATAGTAAAGGACACCACTCAGCTGTTCTGCAACAACAAGGAGACCACTGAAGGCCGATATGAGTATCTCCTGGACGGCGTGACCGACGATGATACCAAATTCTTCCACAGCTCCTGGAGCGGCACGACGGAGACGCTCGTAAACGAAAACGACTACCTGCGCGTATACGATGAAGCCGGCCTACCCGACCCGTTGGTATTCCGCTTTACCACGCGCTATCAGCCCAACGGCCAGTTCTGCCCCAAGAAGATGGTGATAAGCGTGTCCAATGATACTGCTAACTGGAAGCAGCTGACCACACTGGAGAGCACGGTTACGGCTATCGGCCATGACCAGTATATTTCTCCCGCCATCTTCGGTACAAGCGGCTACAAGTATCTCAAAATAGAGGTACTGTCCACTCCGACCAACGGAACTGATGTCTACGGACACCCGTTCTTCTGCATGACCGAATTTAATGTCTACAAGATGAAGCAGTCATTCACTATAGCGCAGATTGACGCCAACAGCCCGGTTGTCACGGACGCCTCGCAGCTGTACTGCAACAACATGGAGACCAGCGAAGGCAAGTATGAGTATCTCCTGGACGGCGTGACCGACAATGACACTCAGTTCTTCCACAGCTCATACAGCGGCACGACGGAGACGCTCAAGAACGAATATGACTACCTGCGCGTATACGATGAAGCCGGCCTGCCCGACCCGTTGGTATTCCGCTTCAACACGCGCTATCAGCCCGGCGCAATGCTATGCCCGAAGGATATGGAGATAAGCGTGTCCAATGATGCCTCTACGTGGACGCAGCTGGCTACATTGGTGAACGCTACCGCCGTAAGCGGTCACGCCGAGTACACTTCACCCGCCATCTACGGCGCAGGAGGATACAAATACTTCAAGATGGAAGTACGCTCCACCCCCACCAACTGGCTTGATGCCTACAAACACCCGTACTTCTGCATGACCGAGTTTAATATCTACAAAATGAAAGAAACCGGCAGCGAAGAGGAAACAGAAGCTCTCGTGAACCTTAATAAGTATCTCATGGATGCTTTGGCTCACATCAATGCCGATACTTACACGTCAGCCGACATAGCCAACCTGCAGAAGGCTGTTACCGACTATCTGCTGGTACGCAAAGACACTTCCGACCTGGAGCAGATGCTCACCGCCGCAGCAAAATATGTAGAGACTGCCGAGGGCGGAGAGGACTTGTTCACCTTCCCGCAGGAAAATATCGACAAGATGCTCGAAGTGCTTGACCAGACAACGAGCGAGCGCCCGTTTGCAAACATCAAGCAGGCACGCGTGGCCGAACTGGATACGCTCGTGACCAGGACATACAACGAGCTGCGCGAGTCGATGCACGGTCCTGACCCCGACACATGGTACTCGGTGCTCAGCGCTGACCAGAAGTCGCTCGACCGCTACGGCAACAGCATCTACGGACAGCACGCCTGGATGGGCGGACTCACCTCTGTCGACGGCCTTGGCGCAGGCGACGACACCGTCTATATCAATATACAGAATGACCCGAGAAGCGCATGGCAGTTTAAGCCTACCGACGAACCGGGTAAATATTATATGGTCAACTGTGGAAGCGGATGGCCCGAAAACAATGGACCGGTACTCCTCTCCGCTCTTGGCGAAGGCCAGTTCTCCATCACTACAGGCCAGAACTTCGACATGATCTACAACATGTTTACAGCATCGCTCCCGGGCGTACCATTTACCAATCAGGCTTACGTCACACACGAGAAGAACGGCCCATGCGCATGGACGATGGAACCGGCCAGCGAGTCGCTGACATACACTATGAAACTGCGCGCAGGCAGCTACCGTGCTATGGTTCTGCCGTATGCCACCAAGGCCATGCCGCTTGGAACAAAGGGCGAGACCGTTACAACCTACAATGTGTGCGGCTATGAGGCGTCCGAAGACGGCAAACAGATCTCCGGCATCAAGCTCAAAGAGTTCACTGGTGAGACAATCCCCGCCGGCACTCCGTTCGTCATCAAGATAGACGGAGACTACAGCGCCAAAGAGTATGTCGTGGTCGACTTCTCGCCGGAGATAAACAGCGCCGTGTCGCGCGAGACGAGCCCCGTCAACGGTCTGACGGGCACATTCTCCCGCATCGAGTTCGCCGAGCCTGTCATCGTCTTCTCCAAGGACAGCGCCATCGTACGCAAAACGGGCTCTACGCTCAGTCCGCAGCAGGCATACCTCGACATGTCCAAGATAGTCAACGACAATACTGTCACGCCCGACATTATCGTACCTGTAAGCGGCTTTATGGAGAACACTGTCGGCATACAGAATGCTTCGGTCAGCAAAGACAAGGCTCTCGTGAACGTCTACACCTCAGACGGCGTGCTCATCCGCAAGGATGTCAAGCGCAGCGACGCCCTCAAGGGATTGGCCAAGGGTGTTTATATCGTTGGAAGCGAAAAGAAAGCCGTGAAATAGCCTGAAGGCTTAGATTTGTTATGATACCATTCGCAGGCCCCGCATCTCATCCAAGGTACGGGGCCTGCTTTTTATATGCTCCGCCCTTTGCAAGCATGATGCGCCGTTATATCCGGCGATCTGATGACTGGGCGTAAGCAACCGCACTCATATTAATATAATGCGTACTTGGGACCGGAATTTAGTCTGATGCGACCAGAAAAAATTCTGATGCGAACGGACTCGCAGTCTGACGCGACCAGAAAAAATTCTAATGCGACCGGACGGACAGTCTGATGGGACAAGAAAAAGTTCCCGTGCGAGAAGAAAAAATTCTACTCGCAGATAAAAAAATTTATCTCGTAGTAGACGACTCGTTATCTCGTAGATAAAAAATTTTATGTCGCAGTAGAATTTTCGCTTCTGCGGAAGGCTGATTTTTACGTAGTTACGAAGGCTCACGAATTGCCTTCTGGTCGTCAGCGGTGGCCGTCAGAAACTACCTTTGAACACGCAAACGATGAATATTCCCTTCTCCGGAATGCTCGTTTCCGCACACTCCATAAACCCTTCCGCACGCTAGAATTCTCACAAGGCACTTGAGAAAAACTACATTTGAGGTGTTTTAAAACGTCTCAAATGTAATTTTGCCCTCTCGCAGGCACTGAATCTCACGCACTTACGAGGGCAAAAATCTGGTCCGTCAGACGTGGATATAATCCATTTCTGATCAGCCGATATTCAATCGTCGATACACTCTTTGCGGCGTGCAATTTCCCACGGACGGAATACATTCTATTTCTATGTCCGTTTATTTACGCCAGACTTGATCTGAGGGCGGTTTGCCAGAGCTTTTCCGGGCCTTCGCAGCCCCGAGACGGGCGGAAAAATAGAATTGTTTAGATTCTATACAATTCTTTTTGTCTAAATATTTGTACGGAAAGGAAGTTTTCCGCACTTTTGCAAAAAGAACATGTAATACCAAACAACCTCAGCAATCATGAAAAAGCTATTATTATCGACGGTGTTCTGCGTCATAGCAAGCAGTATGTTTGCCTTAAGCTACAGTGAGGCGAGAGACAGGTCATGGTATCTCACCGACAAGATGGCCTACGATCTCAATCTGTCACAGGAACAATACGACAAGGTATATGAGATAAATCTGAACTATTTTCTCAATATCAACTACTCGACTGATATTGGCGGCGTATACTGGAACTATCGCGACATGGACCTGCGCTATGTGCTCACGCCGTCTCAATACGATCTTTACCGCTACACCAACTATTTCTACCGCCCGCTTGTGATGCGCAACGGCATTTGCATCATGCTGGCCTATGACTACTACGACCGCGGCTTCTTCTATTTCTCGCGCCCGACCATCTACGATGTCTATCGCGGCCGGCCGCTGCCTCCGCGCCATTATGTCAGCCCCTACAGGAATATGACATTCTCGTCCTACGGCGGAATGAGAGACCGTTACAGCCATTATAGCCACGGCTTCTACTATAATAATGGTATTCGCTACGATGCACCGCGGCCCAGAACCCCGGAATACGGCCGCCGCAACTTCAGGGACGATCCTGTCTACCGGCACCGCGATGACATGCGCAGGCCGGACATGGACAGGGGTAACTTCAACCGGGGCCGTGCCGACGACCAGGACAGAGGCCGCGCTGACAACCGTGATTTTTCTGCCAACAGGCCACAGAACGCGAGGAATGGTAATAATGATTTTCAGTCGCAGATAAGGCAACAGCGCGAGTCGTCCAACGGCAAGACATACAGTTCCGGAGGTAACTACCGGGACAAGATAGAAGGCAACGACAGGAGCGTTAACACGACACAACAGCGCCAGCCTGTGAGCACGCAGCGTCAGCCCGTGATCCCGCAGCGGACTGAAAGGGCGAATGTCACACCGCGCACAAACACGGACGCAGCCAGAACAGACAGGCCTTCGCGCCAAAACCCGAACATCATCGGCAGCGGCAGCAAGACGAGAGAGAATCCGGTCACGAGAAGCGTCACCCGCAGCAATGACACCGGCAACAGCGGCAAGGCCCCGGCTCCGGCCATGCGCAAACGCTCCTTCGGTCAGTAGGCTACTCTCACAGACGGCTTGACATGCGCCGATATATAAATATGAATAGGTAAAGGAAGCAGGAGGACTTGGGATTTTGTATCTTTGCAAAGTCATTTTTCGAAGTAAACAAAGCAGATGAACAAGTACATCCAATTTACCATAAAGGAGAAATGCGAGCTGTTGCCGTTTATAGAGCAGGCGCTCAACGGCATCAGCCGTACCAAGGCCAAGAGCATCCTCTCCGGAGGCGGCGTGATGGTGGACAAGAACACTGTCACGCGCTACGACTACCCTCTATCCCCGGGAATGGTAGTGGAGATAAGCCGTCGCAAGCCCTCCGGCGCGGTGAGCAGCAAGTACCTCAGGATAGTGTACGAGGATCACGATGTAATAGTCATCGACAAGAATGTCGGAATTCTCTCGGCTCCCACTACCCCGAAGAGCTTCTCCGTAAAGACCATCCTCGACGACCACCTGAGGCGCTCTCATCAGAAGTGCACATCGCACGTCATTCACCGCCTGGACCGCGATACGTCAGGACTAATGGTGTACGGCAAAAACAGAGAGACGGCCGAACTGATGGAGAACGAATGGAAGAATCTGGTCACCGACAGACGCTACATCGCCCTCACCGAAGGACGCTTTGAACGGCAGTCGGGCGCAGTGGAGAGCTGGCTCAAGGAGGACAGGGACTATGTCGTGCACAGCTCTGCGGAGAACAACGGCGGGAAATACGCTCTCACCCACTTCCGCGTCAGGGAATCCGGCGAGAGATTCACGCTTGTGGAGCTCAAGCTCGATACCGGCAGGAAGAATCAGATACGCGTTCATATGCAGGACATTGGGCACCCCGTTGTGGGCGACAGAAAGTACGGAAGCGGAGAGGATGACTGCGGCCGATTGTGCCTGCACGCATATATGCTCTGCTTCTATCATCCGCGCACACACGAGCTGATGAAGTTCGAGAGCGAGGTGCCCCAATGTTTCATTACAGCGCTTCATAGCACGAAAACGAAACGTGCAGTCAATAAAGATGAACAAAAATAGGCCGTCGGGAGCAAAAAGCGCACGCGCATACTTCTATATATCAATAGAAAAATATATCTTTGCACGCAAATTAAAAAGGACTATATCTAATCAAGTAGAATAATAAATAATATATACATTGTTATGACTAAAGCAGAGATTGTAAACGAAATTTCCAAGCAAACGGGCATCGATAAAGTAACAGTACTCGCAAGTGTAGAGGCATTTATGGCAGCCGTAAAAGATTCACTTGAAAAAGGAGAGAACGTATACCTCCGCGGTTTTGGCAGCTTCATTCTCAAGAAGCGCGCTCAGAAGACCGCACGTAACATCTCGAAGAATACTACTATCATCATCCCGGAGCACAATATACCGGCTTTCAAGCCTGCCAAGACGTTTGTAAATTCTATCAAGGCCTGAGTAGACGATAATTCGCCGAATAGACCGAAAAAAAATAATAATCGAACTTATAACATTAAAAACTATGCCAAGCGGTAAAAAGAAGAAAAGACATAAGATGTCTACTCACAAGCGCAAAAAGAGATTACGTAAGAACAGGCATAAGAGCAAATAAGCCTATTCTCCGCGTACTCTTATGAAATAAGGACAAACTTCTCGCCCTCATTCTGCGGAGCTTGAAGTTTGTCCTTAGTTTATTTAAGCAAAAGGGGAACAAATCCTTATTTTGTAAATCTCTTAAGCCAGGGAAAATACCCTAAGAGATAAAATCCTAACACAAGGCTCATAATTAGAGTTCAATCTCAAAACACATAACTGCATATATGACAAGCGAAGTCATCATCAACTGCAGGCCGAAAGACATTTCAATAGCTTTATTAGAGGACAAGCGCCTTGTAGAATACATGAGCGAGAAGCGCTCTGATTCCACAGCCGTAGGCAATATATATATTGCGAAAGTAAAAAAGATACTCCCGGCGCTCAATGCTTGCTTTGTAGAGGTAGGATACGAACGCGAGGCATTCCTGCATTACCTTGATTTGGGCTTGCACTACAACAAAGCCCTGCCCTACATCCAGAATATCAGCTCGGGCATCTATAAGCCACTGGAACAGACCAGACTCAGGCAGGAGCCCGACCTTCCCAAGGACGGAAAGATAAGCGACATATTAAAAGCCGGCGACGAGATTATGGTGCAGATAGCCAAGGAACCTATTTCCACCAAAGGCCCGCGTCTGAGCGGGGAGCTTTCGTTTGCAGGACGCAACGTAGTATTAATCCCATTCAGCGACAAAGTATCCGTCTCCTCCAAGATTAAAAACGACGCAGAAAGGGCACGGCTCAAGCAACTTGTATACAGCATCAAGCCCAAGAACTTTGGTGTTATCATAAGAACTGTAGCCGAAGGAAAGCGCGCCTCAGAGCTGGACACAGAAATAAAAGCCTTGCTGAAACGCTGCCATGAGGCATTCAGGCGGGCCGCAGGCACCAACAAACGCCCGCAGCTGGTATACGAGGAGATAGGCAGGGCCTCTGCCCTGCTGAGGGATATGTACAATCCTACCTTTGAGAGCATCTACATCAACGATAAAGAAATAGCCTCCGAAATCTCCAATTACCTGCACCTCATAGCCCCCGAAAGCAAAGACATAGTAAAGCTGTACAACGGAGAGATACCTATATTCGACAACTTTGGCGTAACCAAGCAAATCAAATCGTCTTTTGGCAGGACCGTTACTTACCGGCACGGAGCTTATCTGATAATAGAGCATACCGAAGCCCTGCATGTGGTAGACGTAAACAGCGGTAACAGAGCCAAGAACCCGGACGGACAGGAAGCAAACGCACTGGAAGTAAACATGGGAGCGGCCGACGAACTGGCCCGCCAACTCCGACTGCGTGATATGGGCGGCATCATTGTCGTAGACTTTATCGACATGACACTGGCCGAAGACCGGCAGAAACTGTATGAACGAATGAATCAGGCCATGCAGAACGATCGCGCCCGCCACAATATCCTGCCGTTATCCAAATTCGGGCTGATGCAAATAACACGGCAAAGGGTACGCCCCGCCACCGAGGTAGAAGTAGAGGAAACATGTCCCACCTGCGGCGGCACGGGCAAGATACGTCCCTCGCTGCTGTTCGTCGACATGCTCTCCGACAAAGTGGAAGCCATCTACAATTCCGGCATGCGCAATTTCACCCTGCACGTTCACCCATACGTATATGCCTATATCTACAAGGGAATATTTTCTATTCTGAGAAAATGGAAACTGAGGTACAAGTTCACCGTCAAGGTCATTCCCAATCAGAGCTTAGGCTTTCTGGAATACAAATTCATTGACAAAGGCGGTAATGAGATCCCTATAAAAGAGCATTACGACATGAAGTGAAAGCCGAAGACCGAAAAGATTCTATCCGGCCTCAACACTACAACTAAAAATCCCGTCCCCACAATCAGCAGGGGCGGGATTTTATTTTTGGCGTGAGCTTCGGAAGCCACGAAAAGCTTCCGGCTCTCTGATATCCTCGCAATATTACTTTATCATATCAATGCTCCTCGTCACAAATTTCGCAAGAGCCTCGCCGCTGAGCATATGATTTTCAAGCAGGGCCAGATCAATGAGCTGATGCAGGGGTTTGTTGCCGGCAGCAAAGTCTGCGAGTATCTTCTTGCGCTCTTCGCGACGCTTGGATATCTCATCCTCGCAATCCTTGCGCTGCTTGCGATCCTCGTCTGTTATCTCGTCGGCTTTCTTCTTCTCCTGGCTCTGGCGTATAGCGGCCATGCGCGCCTCGAGACCTTTAAGGTCTGCGTCCACAGGAGCCAGAGCATCTCCGACAGCCTTTATCGCCTCGTCCTTAATCTCCTTGATGAGGCGGTGGTCACTATTCAGAATCATAGCATACTCATCCGGCATCTGACCATAGAACTGCATGCCGCTCTCGATGTGGCTGAGTTCCTTCATCCTGCGCATATATTCGCTCTGTGTTATCACCACAGGAGCAGCATTCTCTCCGGCTGCACGTATGTCAACATGGAATACGACATTAGGTAGCTTGGGGATCTGCGAAGAGAACATATCGGCCACGTTCTGTTCCTCTGCGGTAGATTTTGCGGCATTTTCATTGTCTTTACTCATGATGAGACGATCTATCGAGTCGCTATCTACGCGCGAAAAACGAGTCTTTTCGATCTTCTGCTCATATAGGTTCACCATCGCCGTATCGAGCTGTCCGTCCAGCAGCAACACGCTGTAGCCTTTGGCCTTAGCGTTCGCGATGTATGTATACTGCTTCTCCTTGTCATTGGCATACAAGTAGACCACATTGCCGTCCTTGTCGGTCTGATTATCCTTGATAAGTGTACGATATTCATCGAGTGTGTAATATTTGCCATCCACATCCTTGAGCAGGGCAAAGTCCTTGGCACGATCATAGAAATCTGGCTGCGACAGCATGCCATAGTTAATAAAGAGCTTCAGATCATCCCATTTCCCTTCAAAGTTCTTGCGGTCCTCCTTAAATATATTCTGCAGCCGGTCGCTCACCTTCTTTGTAATATATGTAGAAATCTTCTTCACGTTAGAATCGGCCTGCAGATAACTTCTGCTAACGTTCAGAGGAATGTCCGGAGAGTCTATCACGCCGTGAAGCAAAGTAAGGAAGTCTGGCACAATGTTTTCCACATTGTCCGTAACGAATACCTGATTGCAGTAGAGCTGTATCTTGTTGCGTTGCAAGTCGAGATTGGTGCGGATTTTCGGGAAGTACAGCACACCAGTTAATGTGAACGGATAGTCTACGTTGAGATGTATCCAGAACAGCGGGTCATCGGCCATAGGATAGAGCGCACGATAGAATTTCAGATAGTCCTCGTCTTTCAGCTCAGAGGGTTTGCGCGTCCAGATAGGCGTCGTGTCGTTGATAATGTTGTCCTCCGCGGTATCCACTTCCTTGCCGTCCTTCCATTCGGTCTTCTTGCCGAAAGCGATGGGCACAGGCAGGAAACGGCAATATTTCGTCAAGAGAGACTGTATTCTGCTCTTCTCGAGAAACTCCTTAGAGTCGTCATCTATATGCAGGATTATATCCGTACCGCGGTCATCCTTCTCCGTCTCCACCAGTTCAAACTCAGGTGAGCCGTCGCAAGACCATTTCATTGCCTGTGCTCCGTCCTTATAACTTCTGGTGATGATATCCACCTGCTTGCTGACCATAAATGCAGAATAGAATCCCAAGCCAAAATGTCCGATTATGGCATTGGCATCCTTCTTATACTTTTCCAGGAAATCATTAGCGCCGGAGAATGCAATCTGATTGATATATTTGTCTATCTCCTCAGCAGTCATACCCACGCCGCGGTCGCTGATCTTTATTATGCTGTTATCTTTGTCCACTGACACTCTAACGGTCAGATCGCCGAGCTCACCTTTGAAGTCTCCGCGCGCCGCAAGAGTCTTGATCTTCTGCGTAGCATCGACAGCGTTGGACACTATTTCACGTAAGAAAATCTCGTGGTCGCTATACAAGAACTGCTTAATAACGGGGAATATGTTTTCTGTTGTAACCCCAATTTTTCCTTTTTGCATATCTGTAGTATTAATATATTTTTCCACCAGAATAATGCGAATTTCGTGCCAAATGGCGATAGGAATGCAATAATCGTGAGAAATAAAGCTTGGCATCAAAGAAATTAATCCCGTTATTTGCTCAGTATGAAGGAAAGTTATAATTTTGCAGTCGAAAATCCTTCAAGGGCTTAGAGAAGATGTCCGAAAAAATGGGCACACCCCCGGGAACAACAACAAATATACATATATGTACGCAATTGTAGAAATAGGCGGCCAGCAGTTTAAGGCCGAGGCAGGCAAATTCCTTTTCGTGCACCACATTAAGGATGCAGAAGAGGGAAAAAGCATCGAATTTGACAAAGTATTGCTTGCCAACAATGATGGTGCCGTTACGGTAGGTTCTCCTGTCGTAGAGGGCGCAAAGGTAGTAGGAGAAGTGACACGTCCCATTGTAAAGGGCAAAAAGGTTATCGTATTCCATACGAAGCGTCGTAAGGACGAGCGTAAGAAGAATGGTCACCGCGAGCAGTTCACGGAAATTAAAATCAAGGAAGTTATAGCTTAATTAAAGGAAGAATCAGTCATGGCACATAAAAAAGGTGTAGGTAGTTCTAAGAACGGACGCGAATCGGCTTCAAAACGATTAGGCGTTAAGATTTTCGGAGGACAGGTCTGCAAGGCAGGCAACATTATAGTTCGTCAGAGAGGCACTGTTCACTACCCTGGCAAGAATGTCGGCAAAGGTAGCGATGACACACTCTATGCTCTCACAGACGGAGTGGTAACCTTCCACCGCGGTAACCGCGACAGAAGCGTTGTATCGGTAGAAGAACTTACAGTAAAGGCTGAAGCCTGAGAAGAGACAGCTTCCGGTTTTATCAAGCCTCAATATAAGAGATAAATCGAGTAGGAGGTAAACACTAATCATAGGTGCTTATCTCCTATTTTCGTGTTTACCGACCTCTCACACCACTGTACGTGCGGTTCCGCATACAGCGGTTCCCTTCTTGGATCCCCATTTGACAT
>Ga0256405_10001616_pt1 | contig 59864 bp, 54 predicted proteins | sample RumenRJG_02DNA_FD_189096 | JGI IMG/M metagenome (GOLD analysis project Ga0256405, IMG submission 189096) | Bovine rumen microbial communities from Lethbridge, Alberta, Canada - RJG_02 | ecosystem: Host-associated > Mammals > Digestive system > Stomach > Rumen | place: Canada: Alberta... | reverse complement strand
ATGTAACTTGAAAAACTAAATTCCGTTTTAAGAATTAAACAAGTTTCTGAACGACTAAATTCTATTTAGCAAAGGTTTTCTTTTGTGACTTCGGAATTTAGCGTTTCAAAGTGTTGCAAAATAACAGAAATAGCGGTAAAAATAAGATTAGGAAAGCATAGAAAAAGATGACGGTAAATTCCGTTGCAAGATTAAATTCCGTTTATGCTTCCGTTTATGCTTATCCAGGTAGTTGCTTCCTACTTGGATTTTTTCTTGAGTTCGTATTTGATTAAGTCAATATTTTTGACAACTAAATCATTTGGTTTGATATATATAACATTGAGTTCTCTGAGAATATCTTCTCCAAGAAATTGTTTAGCGAATTCTCTTGGCGTTCTATTTCCCAATCCAACAAGAGTCATGTTGTTGATATAACTAGCGATTAAATTACAATCTTTTTGAGTGATTTTTTCAACTGACTGCCCCTTAAAAACATATCTTCTTATTTCGCGATTGATTCTTTCGACAAATGGTTTTTGTGTCGATTGGCCAGAGTCACAATAGAACAAACGGCATCTTCTGATGTTATCTTCTCCAAATTCAATTCCTCTGTAATCATTGAATTCTGGGCCTCTATCGGTAAGGAGAACACCTAAGTATTTATTAAACTTTTCTTCTCCCATCGCTTTATAAACAAAGTCAATACATTTATTAACGTGTTCCATGTCTTTGATGTCGAGCTTGAACAATAGCAAGAAACTCCATTTTGGAATGATGATTGTAAGAAGGGCCCCGACGTAATCTTTCGTTATTCCAACACAGTCGAGTTCTCCATGATAAACCACATCATTTGTGTCCACATAAAGAAGGTAATCGTAGTATTCTCTTCCTTTGCGATTCATATCTTTGTTTTCTTGATAATCATATTCTTTAAAAATCATCTTTCGCTTTTTCAATATATGATTAGCGTAGTTAGGCAAATCATTATGTTTAACTTGAAAGTTTCCAGAATTAACATAGTTATATCCAGTTTTAACAGAGATTTTTAACCCCGGATTATTAGCAATGATATGATTGATTGATTGTCCTTTGTCGAAACCCTCCTTTAGCGCCTGATCAATGGCTTTAAATTCTTCACCAGTTAGATTAAATCCTTGTCTAGACTCATGAAGATTCTTTTCATAGCTTTTTTGGGCTACTAAAGGAATGTATTCAAATTTGATTCTTCGACATTTTGTCCTTGATTTACAGCCATTGCAAACATAAGGGAAGCGATACAATCGTTTGCATTTTTCTTCGACATAGTTTTTGCAAAGCGAAATCACCAATTTTGAGCAACAAAGCTTACATAGTCTTTTACACCCATTTGCTTTGCATAATGATGTGATCTTGCAATTATTGAACATTTTGCATTGGTGGCAAAGCGTCTGCGGTTGAAACGTTGCGTGTGTTGTAGCATTTTGTCGATGCAGCTTGATTTCCTTAGATATTGTCGTCGGATCTTTATCAATGGCTTTAGCTATTTCTTTAAGAGCTTCACCTTCCCTAATACCTTTGTCAATTCTTTCTCTCATTTCTTTTGTCATATGCTTTTGCTTCATATTGGCCTCCTTTCAACGGAAGCATAGACACATAAAACATACCATTTGTAAGAGAAAATTCCGAAAAACAAAGAATTAATTCTTAAAACGGAATTTAGTTTTTCAAGTTATACAGCGGTGTAAAGACATAAATATTTCTTTACAATATTTGGTAGGAGTGATAAGTTATTAAAAGTTAATTGTGATAGGGGGGTTAAAGATGAGAGAAAAAGTTCTTTTGATTTGCGAAGAGTGCCTCTCAAGAAACTACACAACCACAATTAAAAAGGAAGGTGCAAAAAACCTTCAGATTAAAAAGTTCTGTAAGCGTTGCAATAAGATGACGCTTCATAAGATTAGCAAGTAAGGAGGTCCTTTTCATGGGTGTTAAAAAGTTCACATCAGAAGTTATCAAAGAAGGCAAACGTGTTCGCTGGCCTAAGAGAGACGTTTTAGTTCCAGCATTTATTGTTGTCGTTATTATCACTGCTTTAACAGCGTTAATTTTAATGGGCGAAGATGCCTTAGGCAAAGGTTTAATCGATGTCCTTAGAAAGACATTTAATAGCTAGGAGGTATTATCATGGCGGATGAAATCAAATTTACAGATAGTACAACAGATTTAAGTGAAGGCGAATCATCTAATGCTACATTAGGTGAAAAAGCTTGGTACGTGGTTAATACCTATTCCACACACGAAAATAAAGTCAAAGAAAACTTAAAACGTCGTGTTGAATCAATGGGCTTACAAGATTTAATCTTCCGTATTATTGTCGCGGAACAAGAAGTCCCAGTGATGAAGGATGGCATGCCTACCGATAAAACAAGAATGAAAAACCTCTATCCAGGTTATGTCTTCGTCGAAATGATTATGACAGACTACGCTTGGTACGTTGTTCGTAACACTCCAGGTGTCACCGGCTTCGTCGGTTCCTCTGGTAAAGGTACAAAACCATTCCCAGTTCCACGTGAACAAATTGAACCAGTTCTTAAGAGAATGGGTGAAATTGATGCTGATATGTTTGACCGTTACAGTGTTGATGACTATGTTAAGGTTATCCACGGTCCATTAGAAGGCACCGAAGGTCGTATTCTCTCCATCAATAGAGATACCAAAGTTGTTGAACTCGAAACCATCTTCTTTGGTAGATCCACAAAAGTGGAAGTCGACTTCTCCGAAATTGATAAAATCTAACTTGTTAATAACAAGCAACAAAAAACCAGCTTCGTTCGAGGCTGGTTTTATTTTTTCGTTTTGCTTATTACTTTTTCTTTCTTCTAGTCTTCACGCCATTGATGGCTTCACGGAAGACTCTGATTTCTTTTGTGCTACCAACAACGAAGATTGTGTCATCAGGAAGTAATGAGTCATTACCACCAGGGACGAAAGAACGGCCGTTACGCATGATAAGAACCACGCTGACGCCATATTTATCTTTAGTCGCTAAATCCTTTAATTGTTCTGGAACATAAGCGCTATTGACGACGATAGAGACAACAGAATACTTATCATCGAGTTTATAGAAGTCTTTAAAGTCTTCATTACCTAATCTATTTGCTAAAGCAACACCAGCTGCTTTTTGTGGCATAATAACTTCTGTAGCGCCCAATTTCTTCATAATTGGTAAATAGTAAGCATCATCAACACGAACGATGATGGATTTGACACCTAATTCTTTAAGAATAACTGTAGTTAAAATACTAGCTTCGATATGAGAACCGAAAGCAACAATCGCGGCATCAACATCTTTAATACCTAAATCTTTTAAAGCTTCTTCATCAGTCGCGTTAGCAACAGCGACAGTTGGAAGCAAAGCACTGATCTTTTTAACGGCTTCTTCATCGGTATCAATCGCGATAACGTCCATGCCGTTACCAACGAGTTCTTCGACGACAGAAATGCCAAATTGGCCTAAGCCGATAACTGCAAATGATTTTTTAGCCATATAGAGTGTCCTCCTTTAACCGATTAAAAAATCTTCCTCAACAAAACTATAATGCACATTAGAGTTTTTGTCTAAATGATTTTGGAATAACTGGAAAAATGTCATAGGTCCAAGATGACCTAAAAGCATTAAGAAACATAAGACAATTTTTGAACCGAGCGTTAGGTATGGTTCAATACCTGTATAGAATCCAACATTACCAAAGAAGGAGAAACAGGAGAATAAATATAGACCCAGTAAATCTCCTTTTGCATTCTCCGTCATTGTGTGTCCTGGTATTTCTCTCACCCCGAACAAGGAAACGAGAATGAAACTAACAATGATAATCGTCACAACGACAAACACTAAGCTCATACTCTTAGCGACGATATTGTCAGAGAAGTTACGCTTAAACGCTGGAATACGTTTGCCTCTAAAGTAAGAGACAATGGAAATGACAATGATGAAAATAGTGGTGACTTTAATGCCACCCGCTGTAGAAAGAGGCGAGCCACCAATGAACATCATTAAAGAGCAAACCATCTTACCAGGAAGAGAAATGTCACTAATTGGATAAACGCTATATCCAGCGGTACGACAGTTAACAATAGTCATCACGACTTGGAAGATATTCATTGGATTATCTGGCTTAAGTCCATCCGTTAAGAAGAGGAATAAAGACATCGCCAAAATTAAGCCACCAGTAGCAGCTAAAATCATCTTGGTAAATGAGCTCCATCTCTTTGGATTTCTATGTTCAATAACAGCGTCAATAATGACTAAGAAAGAGATACCACCAAGCAGTGATAAGAAACCATTATAGATAGTGAAATAGTAGTATAACCAATTATCAGTTAAAACCGCAGTGCCATAAATCGTGTGTAAACCATTAATCAGAGAGTTCGTGGAGTCAAATAAGTCAAATCCAGCATTATTAAATGATGATACTGAATAGAATAAAGAATTCGATAAGATATGAGGCCAATCACCAGGATATAGCGCCATAAATACTGGTATACCCATGCCGAATCCCACTAACTCACAAATAACTGTGATAATAGTTAATCGACGGACAAATTGCACGATTTCACCAAAGTTATTAAAGGCAATAGCTTGGGAAATCATCAAGCGATCTCTGAACTGTAACTTTCTTCTAAAAATAGAGAATAAGAAGGTTAAAATAGTAACGATACCTAAACCACCGATTTGCACTAAAACCATAACGATAATTTGACCAGCGCCAGATAGTGTATTTACTAAGCCGTCTGGGTAGGTGGTTAAGCCGGTTAAACTCATCGCTGATAGTGAAGTGAAAAAGGCATCCATATAGGAGCCAACATGACACCATTCGTTATTAGGATTATTTCTAAACACGAAAGGCATACTAAGCAAAAAAGAGCCTAGTAAGACAATCGCTAGGAATGAAATGATAAGCAACAAATATGGGTTCAACAACTTGTTTTTCTTGATCATACTATTTGCTCTCTAGACGCCGATATAATACACTCTGTGTTTATAAAAGTCAACTGTTAGCAAATCACAAGTGATTTGAAATTGAATAATTCTTCTTACTTTAATCTAAATATAAAAAAATCCTTGCAACGTACATACGTATTTTGATACGATATATGAGCATGTTGTCTTGCGCCATGAGAGAGCGCAAGCGCACGTGTGAAAGAGTACGTTCCGTGGAAGAGTGGCGATCACTCAATCACCACGGCACTGACAAATCTACAAAAGGAGGAAAGTCAAGTGAAGAAAATCGCAAAAGTCGTGAAGATGGAACTTCCTGGTGGCGAAGCTAAGCCAGGTCCAAAACTCGCTTCTGCTGGTGTCAACATGGGTAAATTCTGTACAGACTTTAACGCCAAGACCGCCGACAGAAAAGGTGAAATCGTTCCTGTTATCATCACAGCTTATGAAGACAAGTCCTGTGACTTTGTCATCAAAACCTCTCCAGTAGCGGGTTTAATCTTAAAAGCCGCTGGAATCCAAAAAGGTTCTGCCACAGGCCGTAAAGGTCCAAAAGTTGGCAAAATCACTAGAGCTCAACTCAGACAAATCGCTGAATACAAGCTCCCAGATCTCAACTGCGAAGACATTGAGGCAGCTATGAAGATCGTTGAAGGCAGCGCCAACAATATGGGCGTTGAAGTCGTTGACTAAGGTGAACGGAAATGTTTAGAAGTAAAAACTACAGAGCCGCCGCTGAAAAAATCGACGCAAACAAACTTTACACAATCGAAGAAGCAGCCGCTTTAGTGAAGGAAACTTCCACTGTTAAGTTCGATGCTACTATCGATGTCAGTTTCAAACTCAATGTCGACCCAAAACAAGCTGATCAACAAGTCAGAGGAACTCTCATCCTTCCACATGGTAACGGCAAAACCAAAAAAGTCTTAGCTATTACCGACAAAGTTGATGATGCATTAGCCGCTGGTGCCGATTTCGCTGGTGGTAACGAAATGTTAGAAAAGATCCAAAAAGAAAACTGGTTCGACTTCGACGTTATCGTTGCAACACCAAACATGATGGGTAACATCGGTAAATTAGGTAGAGTGTTAGGTCCTAAAGGCTTAATGCCAAACCCAAAGACTGGTACAGTTTCTCCAGATATCGCAAAAGCTATCAAAGAAATCAAAGCCGGTAAAGTTGAATATCGTGTTGACAAGGAAGCAAATATGCACGTGTGCATTGCTAAAGTGTCATTCGATGCCAACAAGATCGCTGAAAACTTAACCGCTTTAGTTGAAGCAGTTAAAAAGGCCCAACCAGCCGCTGTTAAAGGCGTCTACTTCAAAAAAGCTGTCATCCATACGACCATGGGTCCAGCCATTCAATTCACATTTGCTGGTCGTTAATCAAATCAAAGCACAATATACCAAAGACAGTAACGGACGAAGCAGTCTTAATAATGTTACCGAGGCGTATGCATAAAGCCCACCGTATATTGGAGCCTTCAAAACAATTTTAGAAAAAGGAGGTCAAGAATATGAATCAAGCAGTCTTAGCAGCTAAAACAGAGACAGTGAAAACTATCACCGAAAAAGCTAAAGAGAGCCAAACCATTATCGTTTGTGAATATCGTGGTTTAACAGTTGCCCAAATTCAAGAAGTCAGACGTGCTCTTCACAAAGAAAACGCTGAAATGAACGTTTACAAGAATTCTCTCGTTGAACGTGCAGTTGATGAATTAGGTTACAACGAAATGAACGACATCTTAAAAGGTCCAAACGCTATCGTTTTCTCTAAAGATGTTATCGGCGGTGCAAAAGTCATTGCCAAATATGCTAAAAGACACAAAGACGTTCTCATCGTTAAAGGCGGTGTCGTCGAAGGTAAATTCGTTGATGCAGCCGGTATGCTCGAAGTTGCAAAGCTTCCAGGCAAAGAAGGTCTTATTTCCATGTTCTTATCGTGCTTACAAGCACCTATCCGCTCCTTCGCTTGCGCTGTCAAGGCAGTAGCGGACAAATAATGCCAATTTAGGAGGATTAATACTATGGCAAAATTAACAAATGAAGAAATCATTGCTGCATTAAAAGAAATGACAGTAGTGGAATTAAATGAATTAGTCAAAGCCGTCGAAGCAGAATTCGGCGTCACAGCAGCCGCCCCAGTCGGTGTTGCAGCTGCCGCTCCAGCTGAAGAAGAAGAAAACAAAGGTCCAGCAGAAGTTTCCTTAATCTTAAAGGCCGCTGGTGCTTCCAAAGTCCAAGTTATCAAAGCTGTCCAAGCTATCACAGGCTTAGGCTTAATGGATGCTAAGAAGTTAGTTGACGCTGCTCCAGCTCCAGTCAAAGAACACATCTCCCCAGTCGAAGCTGAAGAACACAAGAAAGCTCTCGAAGCCGCTGGTGCAGAAGTCGAAGTTAAGTAAGTTCCAAATTTCATTTTTAGGGGGTAATTTCGCCTAATGAGTCACTATTTTCAAGACGATCCTAATCTTGTTTCTAACATCAAAGAGATCACCTTTGAAATTAATGGCATCACTATGAAATTACTCACTGATAATGGTGTATTTTCTAAAAATAATGTCGATGAGGGTAGTTATGCCTTTCTAAAGGTCTTGCTACCCCTCGACTTAGGAAATCACATTCTCGATTTAGGTTGTGGCTATGGTACGATTGGCTTAACTCTTGCCAAAGCCCATGAAGAAGCAAGAATTACTCTTGCTGATGTTAATCCGCGCGCAGTTGCGCTATGTGAACGCAATGCCGGATTACTAAACTTAAGCCCACGAGTCACTATCCTTCAAAGTGACATCTATGAAAAGATTGAAGGACCATATGATTCAATTGTTGTTAATCCACCGATTCGTGCTGGTAAGAAGGTTACTTACCGCATGTATGAGGAGGCAAAGCAATATTTAATTGATGGCGGCTCTTTGTACATCGTGATTAGAAAAGCCCAAGGCGCTGAAAGCGCGAGTAAATATATCGAAACTATCTTCGGCAATGTCACACTTCTCAAACGCGAAAAAGGTTACTACATCTACCGTGCAACTAAGAGCAAACAGTAAGCAAAAGGAGCCATTATATGATTAGAAATATTGAGAACTTAAACAAACTCAACAATGATCGTTACGATTACAGTAAGATCTCTGGCAAATTACCTTTACCAAATCTTGTTGAAATCCAAACTAAATCATACGAAGAGTTTAAGGAAAAAGGATTAGACGAAGTCTTCAGAGAATCTTTCCCAATTGTTAATTATACAAATACATTATCAATTGACTACGTCTCCATCCGTTTTGGTGAACCAAAGCATACATTCTTACAATGTAAAGCTCAAGACCTCACCTATAGTGCGCCTATTTACGTCATGTTACGTTTAACTCACCATGACACAGGTGAAATCCAAGAATCTGAAGTCTATATGGGTGAATTCCCATTAATGACCAAGTCTGGTACATTCATCGTCAATGGTGCTGAACGTGTTATTGTTTCCCAATTAGTTCGTTCCCCAGGCGCATACATGTCTTTAACAAAAGATATAAAGACAGGCAAAGTTACTTACGAAGCAGACCTCATTCCTGGTCGTGGTACTTGGTTACAATTCGAAAGTGGCACTAAAGATTTATTAAGTGTCCGTATCGATAGACAAAGAAAGTTAAATGCCACAACATTCTTAAGAGCTTTAGGCTTAGAAGAAAATAACGACATTTTAAAACTCTTTGGTGAATCTGAAGCCCTCAAAGTCACTTTAGCAAAAGATGATGATCAAAAGATCAAAACCGCTAAAGCTGCCTTAGTGGAAATCTTCAAGAAGATGAAACCAGGTGAACCAGTCACTGAAGAAGGTACTATCAATTTCTTAGTACAAAAATTCTTCGATGGCAAACACTATGACTTAGGTAGAGCGGGTCGCTTTAAATACATCAAGAAACTTGGCGTGTATAACAGATTAACTGGTCGTACCCTCGCGGAAAACCTCGTCGATGCTGACGGTGAACTCCGCTTCAAGAAAGGCTACACCTTAACCGCCGCTGACGTCGACGCGTTAAGAGATGAAGAATTCTTCGAAAAGGGTGCCCACATGAAGAAACTCAAAGTCAACGATAAGCTTGACGACCATGGCATTGTCAATATTGTCAAAGTCTACAATAACGATCGTGAAAAGAAAGTTTGTAACATTGTTGGTACAGACTTAAATGGCACAGTTTCCTATGTGACAATCAGTGACATCATCGCCTGTTTCTCCTATTTCTTAAATGTGATGGATGGATTCGGTGATACCGATGATATCGACCATTTAGGTAATAGACGTATTCGTTGTGTTGGCGAATTGATTCAAAATCAATTCCGTTTAGGCTTAGCCAAAATGGTTAAGACCGTCCAACAAAAGATGTCCATTTCTGATTTAGGCAACGTCAAACCAAAAGCCTTAATCAACCCACGTCCATTATCTGCGAGTATTAGAGAATTCTTCGCATCCTCTCAATTATCACAGTTCATGGATCAAACCAATCCTCTCGCTGAATTAACCAATAAGAGAAGATTATCCGCTTTAGGTCCTGGTGGTTTAACTAGAGATAGAGCTAGTACTGAAGTTCGTGACGTTCACGTTTCTCACTATGGTCGTATTTGTCCAATTGAAACACCTGAAGGTCAAAACATCGGTTTAATTAACAACCTCGCCTCATACGCGAAAATTAATAAATATGGATTTATTGAAACTCCATACAGACGCGTGGATAAGGCTACATGCCGTGTCTTAAGCGAACCAGAAGATTCTGTTTATTTATCCGCTGATGAAGAATGGGATTATGTTATCGCTGAAGCTAACATCAATCTTGATACGGACGGCACAATCCTCGATGAACAAGTTATCGCCCGTTATAAAGGTGAAAACGTTATGGCTAGTAGAGAAGATGTCGACTACGTTGACGTTTCTCCAAAACAAATCGTTTCCATCGCTGCGGGTTGTATCCCATTCCTCGAAAACGACGATACAATGCGTGCCCTTATGGGTTCTAACATGCAACGTCAAGCCTTACCATTATTAAGACCACACGCTCCATTAGTTGGTACTGGTCTTGAACATCAAATTGCCCGTGACTCTGGCTTAGCAGTGGTCGCTGTGGAAGATGGTACCGTCACTTATACCGATTCCCGCACCATTGAAGTGACAGAAAAGGGTAGTAATGAACCAAGAATCTACCAACTTCAAAAATTTGAAAGAAGTAACCAAGGCACATGCATTAACCAAACAAGCATTGTCAAGGTTGGTCAAAAAGTTAAGAAAGGTCAAATCATCGCTGATGGTCCTGCCATGCAAAACGGTGACTTAGCCTTAGGTCAAAACGTCACAATCGCCTTTATGACATGGAACGGCTATAACTATGAAGACGCCGTTATTATGTCAGAAAGATTAGTGAAAGATGACGTTTATACAAGTATCCATATTGAAAAATATGAACTCGAATGCAGAAGCATTCCAAAATTAGGTGATGAAGAAATCACCCGCGATATTCCAAACGTCAGCGAAGCTGCTAAAGCTAACTTAGACGAACGTGGTATTATCGTTCCAGGCGCAGAAGTGAAAGAAGGCGACATCTTAGTCGGTAAAGTCACTCCTCGTGGCCAAAGCGAACCAACGCCAGAAGGCAAATTATTAATGGCCATCTTTGGTGAAAAGACCAATGAAGGCAAAGATGCTTCCTTACGTGTTCCTCACGGTGGTGCTGGTATCGTTCTTGACGTTAAGATTTTCAAACGTGAAGGCAAATCCAAAGACGTTGAATTACCTCCAGGTGTCAACGAAGTCGTCCGTGTCTATATCGTCCAAAAGAGAAAAATCTCTGAAGGTGATAAGATGTCCGGCCGTCATGGTAACAAGGGTGTTATTTCCCGTATCTTACCAGAATGCGATATGCCATTCCTTCCAGATGGTACTCCAGTTGACATCATGCTCAACCCATTAGGCGTTCCATCTCGTATGAATATCGGTCAAATTCTTGAAGTCCACTTAGGCTATGCCTTAAAACAATTAGGCTATAAGATTGCCACTCCAGTTTTCGATGGTATTACCAATGAAGAAATCTTGGATATGATGCAAAAAGCCAAAATGGATCCATCCGGTAAAACAATTCTTTACGATGGTACAACCGGTGAAAGATTTGATGAAAGAATTACTGTTGGCTGTATGTACATGATTAAACTTGTCCACATGGTCGATGATAAATTACATGCTCGTGCAACTGGCCCATATAGCTTAGTTACACAACAACCACTCGGTGGTAAAGCACAAAATGGTGGTCAAAGATTTGGTGAAATGGAAGTCTGGGCTCTTGAAGCTTATGGCGCCGCCCACGTCTTACAAGAAATCATCACCATTAAGTCCGATGACCGCGTCGGTAGAAGAAAGACCTACGAAGCGATTATTAAAGATCAACCATTACCAAAACCAGGCATTCCAGAAGCCTTCAAGGTTTTAGTTAAAGAATTACAAGCCTTATCCATGAACGTCACTCTTCTTGACCAAGAAGGTAACGCCATCGATATGGACGCTCTTGCTAAAGAAGCCGAGAAGGAAGAAAGAAGAATCAACTCTAACATCCGTAACCTTATCGGTGATGGTAGTAGTGGTGATTCCGTCGTTGATGAAGAAGCCGTTGGTATGTCAAGCCGCTCAGCGGATGAAGTGTTCGGAGAATAGGAGGATAAAAGATTATGTTTGATGTTAAAAGATTAGCAGCGATTAAAGTCGGTTTAGCCTCCCCAGATACTATCCGTAGCTGGAGCCATGGTGAAGTTTTAAAACCAGAAACCATCAACTATCGTAGCCAAAAACCTGAAATGCAAGGTTTATACTGCGAAAAGATCTTTGGACCTAGCAAAGACTATGAATGTCACTGTGGTAAATATAAGAAAATTAGATTTGCCGGTGTCGTTTGTGAAAAGTGTGGCGTTGAAGTCACTTCTAAAGAAGTTAGAAGAGAAAGAATGGGTCACATTGAACTTGCTAGCCCATGTTCACACATTTGGTATTTAAAAGGTATCCCAAGCCGTATTGGCTTAATCTTAGATGTTTCTCCAAAACACTTAGAAGAAGTCACATACTACGCCGCCCATATCTGTTTAAATCCAGGTAAATCCTCAGTCCTCACATACCGTGAATTCATCAATGAAAGAAACGGTCGTGAAGTCTTTATCCCAGTCGTGAAAGAAATTCAACAAAACGCTGCGGAATGGGGTTTACAAGAAGGTAGCGATGATTGGGCCAGAAGTGAAGAATTAATCGCCAGAATGGAAAACCATGGTGAAGTCTTCGACTTCCAAACCGTCGCTAGATTCATTAACAAATACACAGGTGCGGAATTCTCTGAAGGTGCCGCTGCGATTAAGAGACTTTTACAAGAAGTCGACTTAGATAAAGAAGCCGCAGAAATCAATAAGAAGATGAAGGAAACAAAATCCACATCTCGTCAAAAGCTCACTAAGAGATTAGAAGTTATTGAAGCATTCCGTAACTCTGACAATAGACCTGAATGGATGATTTTGGATGTCATTCCAGTCATTCCACCAGATTTAAGACCAATGTTACAACTCGATGGTGGTAGATTCGCTACCTCCGACTTAAACGATTTATATCGTAGAGTTATCTCCCGTAATAACCGTTTAAAGAAGTTGATTGACATGAATTCTCCTCAAGTTATCTTGATGAACGAAAAACGTATGCTTCAAGAAGCTGTTGACGCTTTAATTGATAACGGCAGAAGAAATAAACCAGTTCAAGGTCCTGGTGGTCGTGCCCTTAAGTCCTTAAGTAGTGCACTTAAAGGTAAACAAGGTCGTTTCAGACAAAACTTACTTGGTAAACGTGTCGACTACTCTGGTCGTTCCGTTATTGCCGTTGGTCCATTCTTAAGGATGTATCAATGTGGCTTACCAAGAGAAATGGCCATCCAATTATTAAGACCATTTATCGCTTGTGAACTCTTAAAGAGAGGTGTCGCTAACGCGCATAAACAAGCCGATAAGATCATTGATAGATACGATGATGTCGTCTTCGATATCGTCGAAGAAATCATTTCTAAGCACCCAGTTTTATTAAACCGTGCTCCTACATTACATAGACTTGGTATCCAAGCCTTCCAACCAATCTTAGTTGATGGTCGTGCCATCCGTTTACACCCACTCGTTTGTACTGGCTTCAACGCTGACTTCGATGGTGACCAAATGGCCGTTCACGTCCCATTATCTAAAGCCGCTCAAGAAGAAGCTTTACACTTAATGTTAGCCTCTAATAACATCTTAGGTCCTAAAGATGGTAAACCAATCGTTACACCATCTCAAGACATGGTTATTGGTAACTACTATTTAACACTTGAAAGCACAAAAGAAGACTTCTTAAAAATCGCTAAAGAGTTACACGCTCGTAAAGATGAAGAAGAAGCCGAAAGATATGAACTCTATGCTGCCAGTGAAGGTAAAGTCTTCAAAGACGTCGATGATGTCATTAGAGCATATCAAACAAAACAAGTTCACTTACATAACCGTATTGCCTTATTAGGTAGTGCGATGATGAAGAAGGATTTCACCGAAGAACAAAATAAGAGCTACTTAATCACTTCTGTTGGTAAAGTAATCTTCAACCTTATCTTCCCAAGTGACTTCCCATATTTAAACGAAGTAAGTAGTGCTTCCTTAAGAGGCGACCAAGAAGTGGTCAAGACATATTTTGCCCCACGTGGTACAAATATTCCTGAATTCATCGCTTCTCGTCCAATCTTAAAACCATTCAAGAAGAAAGAATTAGGTCTTATCATTAACGAAATCTTCCAACGTTATGATCGTCAAGGTAATCCAAAGACATCCGCGGTGTTGGATAAGATTAAAGACCAAGGCTTCCATTATTCTACAGTTGCCGGCTTAACCGTCTCCTTAAGTGATATCCACGCTGTTAAAGGCAAAGAAGAAATCTTAAAAGAAGGCGATAACAAAGTCGCTAACTTAAAAGAATTATATGAAATGGGTATGTTAACCAACGAAGAAAGACATAAACAAGTCGTCAACGTTTGGGAAAATGTTAAAGACCAAGTTCAAAAGAAACTTGAAGTCCAATTCAAACAAGATACACGTAACCCAATCTTCATGATGTCTGATTCCGGTGCTCGTGGTAATATTTCCAATATTCTCCAATTAGCCGGTATGAGAGGCTTGATGGGTAGTACTTCTGGTTCTACTATCGAACTCCCAGTTAAATCATGTTTCCGTGAAGGTATGAACGTGTCCGAATTCTTTATCGCCACCCACGGTGCTCGTAAGGGTGGTGCTGATACCGCGTTAAAGACCGCTGACTCTGGTTACTTAACTAGAAGATTAGTCGACGTTTCTCAAGACGTTATCGTTAGGGAAGAAGACTGTGGCACTGACCACGGCTTCGAAGTCTTTGAAATCAGAGACTCCGCTAGAGATGCCGTCATCGTCAAACTCGAAGATCGTTTAGTTGGTCGTTTCGCTCTCAATGATGTCGTTAATCCACAAACTGGTGAAGTCATCGTTAAGGGTAACACCATGATTCACGAAGACGAAGCTAAAGCTATCGTCAACGCTGGTATTAAATCCGTTGTCATTCGTAACTTATTCGGTTGTGAAACAAAAGATGGTGTCTGTGTACACTGTTATGGTCGTAACTTAGCGACCGGTAGAAGAGTTCAAGTTGGTGAAGCAGTTGGTATTATGGCTGCTCAATCAATTGGTGAACCAGGTACCCAATTAACCATGAGAACATTCCACACCGGTGGTGTTGCGGGCTCTGATATTACTCAAGGTTTACCTCGTGTTCAAGAATTATTCGAAGCACGTACTCCAAAGGGCGAAGCCTTAATTAGTGAAATCTCTGGTACAGTCACCAAGATTGAAGAAAAGAATGGTTGCTACTTAGTGACCGTTAAGAACGATCTTGATGAAAAAGAATACACCACAAACTTCGGTGCAAGATTAAGAGTCAAGAAAGGTGACTTTGTCAAAAATGGTGGCAAGATTACTGAAGGTGCTATCTCACCTAAGAAGTTACTCGAAGTCGCTGATGTGACAGCGGTTGAAAACTACATCTTAAAAGAAGTCCAAAAGGTTTATAGCGCTCAATCCATCGGTATTTCCGATAAGCACATCGAAGTTATCGTCAGACAAATGTTAAGAAAAGTCTTAGTCATTGAAGCTGGTGATACCGATATGTTAAGTGGTACACGTGTGAACGTTAACACATTCACCGCGAAGAACACTGATGCCATCTTAAGTGGCAAACACCCAGCCGTCTTCTCACCATTAATTCTTGGTATTACAAAGTCCGCTTTGGAAACAGAATCATTCCTCTCCGCAGCGTCCTTCCAAGAAACAACCCGTGTCTTAACAGATGCCGCTATTAAAGGCAAAACTGACTACTTACACGGCTTAAAAGAAAACGTCATCACAGGTCACCTTATCCCAGCGGGTCGTGGCTTAATGAACGATGCTGCTTCTGACGATATCTCTGCCCACTTCTCTGTTACTGAAACAATGAAAGAAGTGAGTGATAGATATATCGAAGAGCACGAAAGAAAAGTCAAAGAAATCAACGAAAAGATTCACGCTTTAGAAGAAGATAAGAAGTAGTTGAACTATTAAACAACAAGAGTCATCCATATGGGTGGCTCTTTTTTCTACGCTGTACTTATTGAAAATAAAAATACTATTTGAGAGAATAACAAGTGGTTATCGATAAATTAGATAATCAATAATGAATAAATAGATAAAAAATAACAGTTTTTCTATTCTAATTCGTCTTAATTAACGAGAGGTGCAAATGAGCATTTCATCAAAAACCATCCAAGGCTTCATCCTAGGTAATCAAGAAGCGATCGGTGAGGTTTATGACGAATACAAAAATCTGATGTACTTCGTTATCGCCTCCTATATCTCTCTTCCAGAAGATTGTGAAGATGTTTTAAGTGAGTCCTTCATTAAGGCCATTAATTCTAGAAACAACATTAAAGATCCTAGTAACTTAAAGACATATTTAACCGCAATCGCAAGAAACCAAGCCCTTGATTTCTTAAAGAAGAAAAGAGAAATCGCTAATAGCGAAGTCATTGATGAGATGTATGGTGAAACTGACCAATATAACGTCATGCTCAATATGTTAGAACCTCTCCTTACCAATAAGGAGACTATTGTCACTTATTACAAGGCTGTTTTCCAATATACCTGGCCAGAAATCGTGGAATTGACAGGTATTAAAGAAAGCACCGCTAGAAAGCTATATGCTGAGGCACTTGAGAAACTCAGAAAGGAGCTACGTTAAGATGAACGATATTGAAAAGAAATTGAGAAAACGCGCTTTGCAAAAACTTGATAAGTATGCGCATAATCCATATCACGTTAATAAACCATCATTCTTCTCTAGAATACCTTTATGGAGCAAAATCGCAGTCCCTGCCTCTTTAGTGACCGCAGTCGCTGTCGTCGCTTTCGTTGGCCTTATTAACCTTGGTGGTGCCAAGGCTCCTCAAGCGCCAGGTAAAAATGATAATGCTTCCCATTATGCACCGGCAGAACAAGATACCAGTAATGATAAGGGTTACACTGGTGATTCAAGTGTGCCTAGTACCGCTCAAAAGCAATCTATCAGCGTCAACGGTGTTGATTACGCCTTTATAGCAACTGGTAGCAAAGGTAGTGGTGGTGAGTGGTCAAGCAGCATGTACGCTACAGTCCAAGAAGAAAACCTTGGTAATTTAATTAGTGATACAACTGATTCAAATACAGGCGCTAATGTCGCCATTTATGAGATTAAGAATTATGCTTCTGATACCTTCATCGCCGCGAAATATGCTAATAATCCTAATATCTTTGCGTGCTTTAATGAAAATATCACATTCTCCACAATTGATGATTTCTTAAGTAAGATTCCATTTATGAGTGATTCATCAATCGCAAATCAAAAGATTATGATATTTGATGATAAGCCAAAAAATAAATATTATACAGGCGCGGATACAGCGACCATTAATTCTTATTTGTTTACCGATACTGGCTCCGCTACAATAACGGATTCATTTAGACAAGCGCCTGGTGAATACTTTATTACTATGCCATTCAAATTAAACACATTTAATACTAATTGTGTGAGTATCACCCTCTATGGAAGTGGACATATGCGAATCCAAATTGCTGACAATGATAAAAATGTCTACAATGTCGGCGAAAATATATATAGCAATGTTCGTACTTATATTGAGACTTTAACCGCAGTAAACGGCTAATATTCCTTCATTTTTAACAAGTTAAACGTTAGATGTGCTATAATAACTTCCGCAAAAGGAAGTATATTATGGAACAATATAAAATAGTTATCGATTTATTAGGCTCCGATAAAGGTCCGGAAACAGTCCTTTTAGGCGCCTCTTTAGCGTTAAAAGAATTCCCTGACTTATTTATCACTCTTGTCGGTCCCGAGGCTCTCGTTAGCGAAAAGAAGGATGAATTAGGCTTAGATATGAACCGTATTAAAGTTATTAATGCGGAAGAAACAATTACTAATTATGAAAATCCTTATACAGGAATTATGAATAAACCAAACGCTTCTTTAGTCTTAGCGATGAAAGAAGTTGGTAATCCAGAAGAGAACTACGCTGGTATGATTACCGCTGGTAATAGTGGGGCTATTCTCATGGGTAGTTTTAGATTCTTAAGTGACGAAAATAAAACAAGACCATGTATGGCCGCTGTTCTTCCTAACGGAAAAGGCACTTATAGTGCTGTAGTGGACACAGGTGCGACAATCGACTGTTCCGCTGGACAATTACACTCATTCGCCAGTTTAGGCTCTGATTTGATGAAAAAGATGTATAAGATCGAATCTCCTCGTGTCGCTTTACTCTCTAATGGTGCGGAAGCCACTAAAGGTAACCACTTAGTCAAAGAAACATATCCATTATTAAAAGAAGATAAAACCATTAACTTCATCGGTAATATTGAAGGTAACCAAACATTAACTGGTGATGCTGATGTCATCGTTTGTGATGGCTTCGCTGGTAACCAAGTTCTTAAGAACGTTGAAGGTGTTGCTAGACAATTAATTACAGATATCGTCAAACTCTCTAAAAAGAGAGAAAGACCAGAGTTCATGGAAGTCGCGCAGTACTTAATGAAGTCCTATGATATTTCCGCTTTAGGTGGTGGTTTAGTATTAGGCGCGCGCAAACTTATTATTAAAGCGCGTGGTAATTCTGATGAAAGAGCAATCGTTAATATTTCCAGAATGATGCTCAATCACGCTAGTGGTGAAGCAGTCTTGACACAAGAGCAAAGAAACGATGCTCTACGTTGATAGAAGTTTACTATTTTGATAAACTATTTAAGTTGAGGTAAATAATCATGTTAGAAAAATTAAAAGAATTAATGAAAAACGTTGATCCAGATCTTAATTTAGATAACGTTACTCTAGATACTAAACTCGTGGACGATCTCCATTTTGACTCTTTAGGTATTATGATGTTTGCGATGGCTATCGAAGATGAATATGGTGTCACATTTGATGAACCAATGAACTTCGTGACTGTTAAAGATGTCGTTGACTATCTTGAAGCCAACAAGAAGTAAAATCACAAGCATATTCAAAAAAGAGCTGTACGTTCACGTGTCGGCTCTTTTTTAGTTTTTGTTGAATTCAATTCTACTTTTTCTTGAAAAAACACGCGCCTATATGCATAATACGATTAACAAGAGGAAATATCTTGATAATGAGAAAAGAAACTAAAGCGTATGTCTTAGTTTCTTGAGAAAGGAAACGTTTTTATGAAATTCAAAAAAGGTTTAGGCGCTCTTGCTGTTCTTTTAGCGCTTACCATGGTTGCCTGTAATGGTGGTGGAAATCCATCCGATGCTCCAAAATCAAACAGCCAACAATCAACATCTGCTATTCCAGCTATTAAGGTTACTGCTGCTGACAACAAGAAATCAGTTGAAATTGGTGGCACTATCCAATTATCCGCTGACGTTGAAGGCGTCACATGGGCTAGTTCGGCCGAAGCTGTTGCCACAGTCGATGGCACAGGTAAAGTTACCGCAGTTGCTCCTGGTTCAGCAAAAATCTCTGCTTCTAAAGAAGGCTACAAAGCTGGTGAAATTACAATCACAGTTACAAAACCAGCCGCTCCACATCCAGCAGAACCAACATGGCCAGCTGAATGCCCAGCATTAATTGATACATCTGCTTGGACAGCCGGTACACCTGCCGCTAACGCATATGGTAAAAACTACACACCATTAACCGCTGCTGATGGTTCAGTGGGTGTGAAGATTGCAATGACTGACTATGATCCATCCTCTGCTAGTACATTCGATAGTGATGGTAAATTAGGTACAGAATCTACATCATATGTTAAATTTGCTGTTAAAGCCCCAAAAGCGGGTATTTATCAAATGATCTTAAAAGCGTCTTGCTCTTCTTCTGGTGATGATTACAAATTCGCTGGCGAAAGTTCCAGAGGCTTTGATGTCTTAGTTAATGGCTATGATGATCAAGACAATGTTTATGGCGATAGATTATATACAGACGCTAATTTGGACCATAATGAAAAGAGACAATTCATCTTTGCTCTTGTCCAATTAAATGGTCCAGATTATGAAGATGAAATTCAATTCAGAAACCCATACTATCGTATGAAGTTCGATACATCTGTGGACTTAATCTTCGCAGAAAATAAGTAATTACTAATCATTAATTACAATTAAACCATCGGTGATGCCGGTGGTTTTTTATATTTTTTTTAATTTTTTTGGACAAAAATGAAAAAACTCCCCTATTTAATAAATAGAGGAACATTTTATGAACGAAAAAGACTTTTCAATGATTGAATTGACACAAGAAAGCATCAAAACAATGGTTTATGAAGTAAGGGGACAGCGAGTAATGATTGACTCTGATTTAGCTATGATATATGGGTATACCACAAAAGCCTTCAACCAACAGATTAAGAATAACATCCAAAGATTTGAAACAGATTTTATGTTTAAACTCAAAAAAGACGAACTAGAAGAATTGGTGAGGTCAAAAAAATTGACCACACGAATAAAGGGGGAAGGGAATAAAGGAGGCAGAAGAACACTGCCATTTGTGTTTACTGAACAAGGGATATATATGCTGATGACTGTCTTAAAAGGTGAACTTGCTGTTCAACAAAGCAAAACCCTTATTAGACTATTTAAAATAATGAAAGACTATATTGCTGAATCAAATAGTGTAGGAAATTTAGATGAAATAATCAGAATAACAAACACTGTCGCAAAGCACGAACGAGACATTGAAACGATAAAAGACAAAATAGAAGTTGTAATGGATAATTTCATTGATCCTAGTAAATACAAGCATTTCTTAATAATGGATGGTCAAAAAGCTGAAGCAGACATTACATTTCAATCAATATATTCGTTGGCCCATGAATCAATTTGTTTAATAGATAATTACATCGATATTAAAACGCTTTATCTCTTAAAATGTGTTGATCCTCATATTAAAATAACAATCTTTAGTGACAACAAGGCTAGCAATTCTTTAAACCAATCGTTCATCAATGATTTTTCTTTTGATCGAGAGCATGTCATTTTTAAAAGCTTGAATAATCGATTTCATGATAGATACATAATCATAGATTATAAAACGAATAGCGAAAGGATGTTTCACTGTGGTTCTTCTAGCAAAGATGCTGGTAATAGAATAACCACAATTACAGAAATAGAGTGTCCGGAAATTTATCATGATCTACTTGATGAACTACCCAAGAATGTTGATTTGCTATTTAAATAAAAAGAATATGACACACCAGGACTAGTGTGTAGTATTTTATATTTTTTATTGCGCGTATTTTATTCCTTATATATTATATATGAGCGTGTGCAAATCACACCCAGACCAATTTCGGTCGTTTTTAATGGGAAAGTACCGATACACCAGGTACTGTGGTGCGCACATTATGAAATAGTTATTGAAAGGAGCAATTATGCCAACAATTAACCAATTAGTGCGTCAAGGCAGACAAAATAAGACATTCAAGTCTAAAGCCCCTGCTCTTGGTCAAAGATGGAATTCTTTGAAGAAAAAAGAAACAGCACAACCTGCAGCGCAAAAACGTGGCGTTTGCACCCGTGTTGGTACAATGACACCAAAGAAACCTAACTCAGCTTTAAGAAAATACGCTCGTGTTAGATTAAGCAATGGTTATGAAGTCACTGCCTATATCGGTGGTGAAGGACACAATTTACAAGAACACAGTACCGTCATTATTAGAGGCGGCCGTGTTAAAGACCTCCCAGGTGTGCGTTATCACATCGTTAGAGGTACATTAGACTGCGCTGGTATCGAAGCTCGTCGTCAAGGTCGTAGCTTATATGGTACCAAGAAGCCAAAGAGTGAAGAATAGGAGGTAGTAAAACTATGCGTAAAGGAAATGCAACCAAACGTGATGTCTTACCAGATCCAATTTACAACTCAAAGTTAGTCACACGTTTAATCAACAAAATTATGCTCGATGGTAAGAAAGGCACCGCTCAAAACATTCTCTACAGTGCTTTCAAGAAAATCGAGGAAAAAACTGGCAAACCAGCAATGGACGTCTTCGCGACAGCTATTAACAACATTATGCCAGAAGTCGAACTTAAGATGAGAAGAGTCGGTGGTGCGAACTTCCCAGTTCCAACCGAAGTCTCCCCAGAAAGAAAAGTTACATTAGGTTTAAGATGGTTAGTCAACTATTCACGTTTAAGAAATGAAAAGACCATGCAAGACCGCTTAGCTAACGAAATCATCGATGCCGCTAACGGCACAGGTGCGTCAGTTAAGAAAAGAGAAGACACCCACAAAATGGCAGAAGCTAACAAAGCTTACTCACATTATCGTTGGTAATCAGTTAGGAGTATTAGAATATGGCACGCGAATATGATCTAGCACATACACGCAATATCGGTATCATGGCTCACATCGATGCTGGTAAAACCACAACAACCGAACGTATTCTCTACTTCACTGGTAAAATCCACAAAATTGGCGAAACCCACGAAGGTTCCGCAACAATGGACTGGATGGAACAAGAACAAGAAAGAGGTATTACCATTACATCTGCGGCTACAACAGCCACATGGAAAGGTAATCGTATCAACATTATCGACACTCCTGGACACGTCGACTTCACAGTCGAAGTTGAAAGATCTCTCCGTGTCTTAGATGGTGCTATCACTGTCTTAGACGGTAAGAATGGTGTCGAACCACAAACTGAGACAGTTTGGAGACAAGGTTCCAAATATGGTGTCCCACGTATCGTCTTCGTTAACAAACTCGACGCTATCGGTGCGGACTACGAAATGTCTGTTCGTTCCTTAAGAGAACGTTTAGGCGCTAATGCGGAAGCTGTCCAATATCCAATCGGCATTGAATCCTCCTTGAAGGGCTGGATCGATGTCATCACACAAAAAGCATATGTTTATGCTTCTGATGTGAACGAAGAACCACATGAAGTCCCAGTTCCAGAAGAATATCAAGAAAAACTTTTAGAACTCAGACAAAAATTATTCGAAGCTTTATCTAACTTCGATGAAGACATCCTCATGATGGTCTTAGAAGGCCAAGAACCAGACGTAGAAACAACAAAAGCTGCCATTCGTAAAGCAGTTTTAACTGGTGAATTCCACCCAGTCTTCTGTGGTTCCGCCTACAAGAATAAAAACGTTCAACCTTTATTAGATGGTGTTATCGATTACTTACCATCCCCATTAGATATTGCTCATGCGAAAGGTACAGATGATCATGGCAACGAAATCACTTGCGAACCAGATGACAACGCTCCTCTTGCTTGCTTAGCTTTCAAGATTGCTACTGACCCATTTATCGGCCGTTTAGCCTATGTCCGTGTCTATAGTGGTACATTAAAATCAGGTAGCTATGTCTATAACTCCACCAAAGGTGTGAAAGAAAGAATTGGCCGTGTCGTCTTAATGCACTCCAATCACCGTCAAGAAGTTCCAGAACTTCACGCTGGTGACATCGGTGCGGTCGTCGGTTTAAAGAGCACAATCACTGGTGACACACTCTGTGATGTCGGCAATACCATCGTCTTAGAGAAGATGGAATTCCCAGCTCCAGTTATTGAAGAAGCTGTTGAACCAAAAACAAAGGCTGACCAAGAAAAGATGAACATCGCCTTACAAAAACTCGCCGAAGAAGATCCAACCTTCCGTGTGAGAACAAATCCTGAAACAGGCCAAACCTTAATCGCTGGTGTCGGTGAATTACACTTAGACATCATCGTCGATAGAATGAAGAGAGAATTCAACGTCCAAGTTAACGTTGGTGCTCCTCAAGTCGAATATCGTGAAACAATTAAGGCTATGGGCGAATGTGAAGGCAAATACGTCCGTCAAAGTGGTGGTCGTGGTCAATACGGTCACGTCTGGATCCGCTTCGAACCAAACGAAGGCAAAGGCTTCGAATTCGTCGATGCAATCGTTGGCGGTACTGTTCCAAAGGAATACATCAAACCAACTGAAGAAGGCTTAAAAGATGCCCTCAACAGAGGTATGATCGCAGGCTTCCCAGTCATCGATATCAAAGCTACTCTCTATGATGGTAGTTACCACGATGTCGACTCCTCTGAAGCGGCTTACAAGATTGCTGCTTCTATGGCCTTAAAAGAAGCTGCTAAAAAATGTCAACCAGTTATCTTAGAACCAATCATGAAGATTGAAGTTACTGTCCCAGAACAATACTATGGTGATGTCTTAGGTGATATCTCTCGTAGAAGAGGACAAATGACTGGTGAAAGTCAAAGAGCTAACGCTAAGATTATCGAAGCGGAAGTACCATTGAGCGAAATGTTTGGTTACGTCACCGACTTACGTAGTATGACTCAAGGTAGAGGCAACTACGTCATGCAATTCGATCACTACGGTGAAACACCAAGATACGTTCAAGAAGAAATTTTGAAAAAAGCGGGAAATATCGCTCGCTAAAAATAATGTGTAATATCAAATGATATTGCACGAAACAAATTAATGCTATATTATGATTTCGTTGCAAACTTGTTATTAACGAAAGAAAGGAGATTTCAATTTTATGGCAAAACAACATTTTGACAGAAGTAAACAACACGTCAATATTGGTACCATCGGTCACGTTGACCACGGCAAAACAACATTAACAGCCGCTATTACATCTGTCTTAGCAAAACAAGGTGGCGCAGTCAAAACTGACTATGCTCAAATCGACTCCGCTCCTGAAGAAAAAGCTCGTGGTATTACAATCAACACCGCTCACATCGAATATCAAACAGCGACAAGACACTATGCCCACGTCGACTGCCCAGGACACGCTGACTACGTCAAGAACATGATTACTGGTGCTGCTCAAATGGATGGTGCTATCCTCGTTGTCGCAGGTACTGATGGTGTTATGCCACAAACTCGTGAACACATCTTATTAGCCCGCCAAGTCGGTGTCCCATATATCGTTGTGTTCATCAATAAAACAGACTTAGTCGATGATCCAGAATTATTAGACTTAGTCGAAATGGACGTCCGTGAATTATTAAATTCCTACGGCTTCCCAGGTGATGAAGTTCCAGTTATCCGTGGTTCCGCTAGAAAAGCTCTTGATGGTGACCCAGAAGCTGAAAAAGCTATCATCGAATTAATGGCAGCTTGCGATTCCTATATCCCAGCTCCAGCTCGTGAAAACGACAAACCATTCTTATTACCTATCGAAGACGTCATGACAATTTCTGGTCGTGGTACCGTCGTTACAGGCCGTGTCGAAAGAGGCCAAGCTAAATTAGGTGATGCCGTCGAAATCGTCGGTATCAAACCAACACAAAACTCTGTTATTACAGGTCTTGAATCCTTCCGTAAGATTCTTGATTACGCCGAAGCCGGTGACAACGTTGGTGTCTTATTAAGAGGTATCAACCGTGACCAAGTCGAACGTGGTCAAGTCCTTGCCAAACCAGGTACAGTTACCCCACACAGCAAGTTCAAAGGTCAAGTCTACGTTTTAACAAAAGAAGAAGGTGGCCGTCATACAGCTTTCTTAAGCAACTACCGTCCACAATTCTACTTCCGTACAACCGACGTCACAGGTGTTATCACACTTCCTGCTGGTGTCGACATGGTTATGCCTGGTGATAACGTCGAATTAACAGTCGAACTCATTCACCCAATCGCCATGGAAAAAGGTACCAAATTCTCCATCCGTGAAGGTGGCAGAACCGTTGGTGCTGGTACAGTTTCTGAGATTCTCAAGTAATTTCTTAAAACAAAACAATAAAAAACTCATCTTCGCGATGAGTTTTTTCATATTAATAACGAGGTATCAATCGAGAGAAAACATCTTTAGCGCTGACTCTGGATCCAACACCATCAAATTAGCATTTTCAAAGTGTTTAAGATTATTAGTAACTACAATAGGAATCATGTTGGTTTTGGCTATTTCACATATAATCGCATCTTCAAAATCACTCATTCTTGTTTTGAGACAAGCAAGTACATCTCCTTTAAGGAAAGGCAATATTTCGAACGAATCAACTATTGCGTTTAAATTGGCACGTATTTCTTGTTCGGTTCGATAGTACTTTTTGAAAATATAATAAATGTCGGTGATTTGTTTTGAGGAAATATAGCCTTTTATATTTCCGTAAAGAACATGTCTCCATAATTGCCTTGATGGCTGATAGTTATTATCTCTCAATGTTAAAGCATCGATGATAACGTTTGTGTCTATGAAAACTTTAATTGGTTTATTCTCTACTGATGTCATCATCATCGTAAGCCTCTCTTGGCAAAGAACCAAACATTTTTTCAACTTGGTCCATTAGTTTAATTTTTTGTGGGGTAATGTAAAAAACTACTTTACCTCTATTGGTAACTTCAATCTCTTGTGTTTGTCCTAAAAGCATATATTTACCAAGATTCTTTTTCAATTCAGTAGCAGTAATCGTACACATAACATAATTCCTTTCGTACGAATACATATTAAGATAATGTACGATAAAATTCAATAGAATTGATTAATGTAGTTTTGTAGGTACAAAACATTATTTAATGCTATAATGCTCTAATAGGAAAAATACTATGAAAAAATCTATTACTTTATTAGGATCATTATTCCTACTTACCGCTCTTGTAGCGTGCCAAGCTAATCCCACATCTTTTGAGTTTAAATTAAAAGATGGTGGTGATGTATTTGATTTCCATACTGAACTACAAAATAAATACATCAATAGTGAAGACTATTTATCTACGAATGGTATAGCCGCTGGTAGTTCATCAAAAGAACAACCAATGCCTTTATCTATTAACTGGGAAGAATCTAAATCAAACACTAATAAAAAACCAAAATATTATATTGTGGATTTCTATGAAGGAAATAGTGAGACTCCTTGGTATACAAAGAGTAATATTACTAACTTTGATCAAGATGAATTCTTTAATTTTAAGTTAGATACTGAATATCAATATCAAGTCACAGCCTATTATAGTGATACATTACAGTTTAAAAGTGAGAAAAAAGCCTTTAGAACCACGAATAAAGGTCCACGTAACTTATACGTCAATAATGTCATGAACATTCGTGATTTAGGCGGTCACGGCATTAAACAAGGTTTAATCTACCGTAGTGGACGTTTTAATGAGGATGAAGATCTTGATGGTAAATCTTTATTAGATGAACAATCAATAGATGTTTTATTAAATACTTTAAAGATTAAAACAGAAGTCGATTTAAGAAGACCTGGAGAAAATGGTAATATCAAAGCTTCTCCATTAGGCGAAACAGTCTCCTATAATCATTTACCAATGTATTATGGTGGTGAAAACGTTCTTACTTATGTTGGTGAGCGTAGTGCTTTCTTATATGATAATCCAGCGCGTATTAAAGAGTTCTTTGAACTTCTTAGTGATAGAAATAATTATCCAATTGATTTCCACTGCGCGATTGGTAAAGATAGAACAGGCTGTATGGCCTATTTAATCGAAGCTTTATGTGGGATGGAAGAAGAATATCTCTATCGTGATTATTTATTCTCCAACTTTGCTAAAATAAGTGGCATTTGTAAAACTGAAGATATTGATGATAGATATGGCGCTACTCTCAAAGCATATGAAGGTGAATCCTTGCAAGAAAAAACATACAATTATTTGAATAAAGTTATCGGTGTTTCTACAGAAAAACTAGACGCAATTAAGGATATATTAATAGATAAATAGTAGGTTATGGCTGAAGAAGAGACAGTAACACAAGAAAATTATATTGATATTCATCCTTTGAAAAAGGGTAGAAGGATCTTAGTTTTTCTCGCTGATTTCTTCATACACTTTATTTTGACTTATCTTATTTTTAATATTGCCGCTGCGCCAATTGGTAAAGCCGCGACAAATTATAGCGCTAAAAATGAAGAACATGTTTTAACCACACTAGATATGTATGATCATTATTACAATGCAAAAGTGCTACTACGTGATAGTGGTTTTGATCGTACAGATGTAACCGCAGGAGTGGAATATACATATCGTTGCTTCTTAAGCTATTTCGTTTTAGACACTGAAGAAAGTATTGATACAAATACTCCTCAATATGGTCATAAAAAAGAAAACGATACTATCTATCATTTCTATAACGATATTAGAAATAAAGAACAAACATATTTTGATAGTTTCAATTACTATAATAAGAAAGATAATTACTTCGAATATAATGATTCAACAAAGGAATATAATTTAAAGATAGAGGTTAAAAACGAACTGTATGCTTTCTATGATCCAAAAGACGCAATGGGCGATATTGGACAAAAGTATTATAAGGATATATCTAATAATCTCTTTAATCCTCTTCTTGCGGAAGTAATGAATGATATTGAAAAGAACGATTTACATTATGAGGGTGAAACTCGTTCATATTTAGAATGTAAAAACCGTATCAAAGAACTTGAAACATATCATGGAAATCTTATGACTATCTGTGCTTATATTTCTCATGTTGTTGTTTGGTCAGGATTATTCCTTATCTTTCCTTTAATAAATAGGAATAGAAAAACATTAGCGATGCTCTTTATGAAAATTGAAAGAGTGGACTTCTATTCTTTGAATCACACAAAGAAAAGAATGGTAGTGGCAAGCGCTTTATATAGTCTATTTGCGACCTTACTTGGCATTATGTTTATTCCATCAATGCTCGTACCATTTAATACTTTGTTCACCTTGCATTATTTATTATATGGAACGGTGTTTTCGGGCATTTTGTTACTAATTAGTCTTTTCTTTTTAATTTTTAACCAGTATAATCGTTCTCTTACCGATTACTTATCTAACTCGCTATATCTAACTAGCGAAGAGATGGATAATGTTTATCGTGCAAAAGGATATAAAATTTAATCATGGAAGACCATATTAATGAAGTTGTTTCTGATGCAGAAATAGCGACGAATAATCAAAACATTAACGTTTTGTATTACCGCCCTAAATTTACTCATCGAATATTCGCTAATCTTTTGGATATTCTTATTTTCATTATGGTTTTTCTTTCATGTTTCTTAGGTGTACGTGAAATAATAAGGATAACGCCTACCTATAAAGCAAAATCACAAGAACTAACACAAATGCGTTTAGATTCTGGTTTATATGCTTATGATGACGATAACGTTTTAAGAGATATCGTTTCTGTTTTAAATTACGATAAAGGCCAAACCGCTAAATCGAGAATGACACGTTCTAGAAATGCGATTGAGACATTTGTGAGCTATGCTCAAAGTGTGGCCACTAATGAGAACTATGAAACAGTAGTAAAAGATTATCGTGAATATCGTTTAGCGGAAACAATGGTCCATAACGACACTCCGATGTTTATCGTTAATGAATCAAATGAAGTAGTGGAAAACCCTGCTTTATTTGAATCAGTGGAAAGTGTTAGTTCTCAAATCTATACCGAATATTATAAAAAAGCGTATCAACCATACATTGATAACAAATTGCAAGCTTATTTAGTCGTGGTGGTACCTCACTATAAAGACATTATTAACTACCAAACAAATATGCTACTTTGGGTTAATATTTTTGCCGTTTATTGCTTCACAGGATTATTAGTTTATCTTGTCCCAATGTTCATCTTTAGACGTGGCAGGATGACATTTGGAAAAGCCTTATATGGCATTGGCTTAGTGGATTCTAACTGCTTATCGCCTTCTTTGCCACGCACTTTAGCCAGATTTGCGATCTTCTATTTCGCAATATTAGTGCTATCTTTATTAACTTTTGGACTACCAATCATAATTTCTTTTTCAATTATGGTTTTTTCTAAAAATAAACAAGGCTTTGCGGATTATATGTTGCGCCTTACCGAGGTTGATGGGAAAAGAACAAAAATCTATTTTTCTTTTCAAGAAGTTGAACTCGAAAAGACCACACCATATAAAAAGCCTGTTGATTTTAAAACCAGGAATTACGACTAAGAATAATGTATTGCGTAGCGCAGGCATATGCATGTATAATAAGAATGATAAAAATGGAATGCTGGAGGCCACTCATATGGTGAAAAAATTTGTCCTTCCATGTTTGCTAGGATTAATAAGCCTTTTTTCGTTGTCATCTTTTAACGCGTCCGTAGCGAAGAATGATACTAAAACAGCATCTTTAAACCAACCATGTCTTTTAGACAGAAAAGCCGCTGCTCCTGATTATAGTAGTGAAGTTGAAATCCCAGATGGTAATCTCATGGTTTCTGCTACTTCATCTACCAAGACATCAATGGGGCAGTCTTTTACTTTTATGTTCTCAACTGGTGGTCAAGGTTGGTGTGATGCTACCTCTTCCTACTTATTAGCGCCAGATGATGCCGGTTTTGATGAATATCTCAAAGATTTCAACACCAAGACCGCCGAAGAAAGAGAAGCAATTACTGAAGCTTATGAAAAAGGTGAATACGAACCTGTTCACTTCAACTCTTACGTCTATAGCTTAAATGCTACCGCAAGTGTTACTGACATCGTTATTCCTCGTTCTTTAACAAGAAACCACATTTTCAATCTCGATGTTACTCGTTTAGGTATCAACGTTGTCCCAGATTGGACAGGTATTACTTCCATTACCATTCCTCAAGAAGTTACTGAAATTTATTCAGAGTCCTTCCAAAACATTCCAGAAGGTATGGTATTTAAGGTTGAACCAGAAGCTAACTTAGAAGGTTGGGCTGCTGACTGGAACCATGGTGCTACAGTTAACTATGGCGCTACTTTCCCAGCCGCTAAAGCTGAACCATTATCAAAAGCCGGTGCTTCTAAATACGGTGATGAAACACAAAACTTCATCATTGGTTGGTATCCAAAGACTGGTGAACAAAAACCACTTACTCTTGAATATAAAGTTTCCGTTAACGGTGGTGCTGCCGAAACTCGTTATTTTGACTTTGCTCCAACATCCGCTAACTCATTATTCGAATGTGTTGGCCGTCAAGTTAACGACTATACAAAATCCTTATACTGCGATATCCCATTAGCAGAAGGTGAAGAAATTGACTTCTCAAGCACAGTCTTACATAACATCTACCGTGCTAGAACAGTCGGTGAAACCGCGATTACTGAACCAGAATTAAGCCAAGCTTATAGCATTAAGCCAAAACAAGGTTTCTCAAGAGCTTATGATATCAACGACTTCATCAAATGCTCATTTACTGGTTTATCCACATTCTCTGGTTTCTCCGCTATCGACTTAAACGTTGATATTAGCGAAGCCAATATTTATGAACACTTAAAATCTAACTATTACAACACACACTTAAATGATATTAAGTCTGGTAAACTCAAAATCCGTTATAGATTAACTTCTTTAACTCTTTGTAGTTTCAGAATTACATATCGTGATGGTAGTGCAGATGTCCAAAAAGATGTCAAAATCGTAACACCTGTTGCACAGTTTAAGTTAGAACAACAAAAAGGTAACAGAGTCTCATTCTTATTCAAGAATAGTGATATCGCTACTAACTTCTCCGCTGATAAGATCAAAGCCGTTTCATTTGTTGGCTTATATGTCACATTAGACTTATTAGCCCAAAAAGGCCCAATCGCTCGTAGTAACGTTATTACAAGATTTGGTTACCACTCCATCATGCCATATACCGAAAAAGCCAACTTATTCGATATCAATGCGTTCTTAATTATCCTTTTAATCGCATATATCGCTATTTTTGTCGGTACCACAATTGGACTCTACTTCTACTTGAAGAACAAATATAAAAACGATGAATTCAGAAGAATGAAGAACAAATCATACTTCACTAAAGCCGCCTTATTCTTATTCGGTAGCTTAGTGGTCTTATTCGATTTCGTCTTCATTGTTTTAAGAGCCAGTGCTTTAAATAACGCTATCGTTGTTTATAACCCAGCTGATGCCTACATCATCGTTCTTTCTGTGATGTCAGTCGTCATCATTGGCTATTTCATCAAATACATGGTCGGTGTTATTAAGACCAATAAAGAAAGAAGAAGAATCATTAAACTCAAATTAAACGAAGACGTCGATGACGACGGAACGAATTAAGGAGATACATTATGGAAATTAGAATTAAAGATTTAACTAAAATTTTCCCTGGTGACGCACGTAAGAACATTCGTGACACAATCGCTGTTAAAGATTTGAACTTTAACGTTGATGATGGCACTCTTGTTGGTTTATTAGGACCTTCAGGATGTGGCAAATCAACAACTCTTTACATGATTTCAGGTTTACAAACCCCAACATCTGGTGAAGTGTGGTTCGGTGATCAAGAAGTCACTAATTTATCTCCAGAAAAAAGAGGTATTGGCTTAGTCTTCCAAAACTATGCTCTTTATCCTCATATGACTATCTATAAGAACATCGAATTCCCATTAACAAATCTCCAAGTTGAGATTCCTCTCGTTACTTTCTTTGATTTTACCCTCAATTATGAGTATCAAATGAAGAAGAGAGATGTCCTTGATGGTATTCTCAAATCAGTCGATTCTCTTTGCAAACGTGTCGGCTTAAATAAGAAACAATTCCAAATCACTTCTTCTTTAGAAGGTGAAAACCTTAAACTCACCGTTTTACTTAAAAACGTTGCTCCTGCGAGTAAGAATTTATTCGTCGATAATTTCCCAAAAATCATCGATGCCAAATTAACCAACGTTGAAGAGGTCCAAACATCCGAAGCTTTATTCGATTCAACCGTTAGAGCCACCGTTAATAAAATCGGTGAAAAAGAAACCGTTGATTTAACATTCAAATCAAGATTAGGCAAAGACTTCGACTTACCACAAATGGACGACACAATTAGAGCCATTAGAGAAGCGATTAAACCAATTGGTAATCCAGGCGAAATCGTTATTTCTCGTGGTAAACGTGGCTTCGATTTAGTGGCGCGTGTTAAATCCTTATTGCATTCCCGCTTACAAGAATGCTTTGAAGCAATCTCCAATAGTGTACCAATGGAAGAAGCTCGTTACTTTGTGAGTAATGTTGTTAATGCTGAAAACCAAAAGTTTGTCAGAGACTTCTTCAAGAAACACAATTTGAAGATCACCGACATGAAGCTTTACTACGATAAAGAACACACAAAGATTTATTTCAAATTACATAGAACATCCACTGAAACCGCTAAACAAGTCATGGATGAACTCGCTGAGCAATTAGAACTCAGTGATATCGTTTTAGATACAGCACAAGCCATTGCCCACCGTAAATTAACAAAAGAAGAGAGAAGAGATATCGTCTACGATACCGCTAAACTCGTCCAAGTTGATGAATATTTGGAAAGAAAACCAAATCAATTGTCTGGTGGTCAACAACAACGTGTCGCTATCGCTAGAGCGTTAGTTAAACACCCACGTGTCTTACTCTTAGATGAACCATTATCTAACTTAGATGCTCGTTTAAGATTACAAACCCGTGAAGAAATTAGAAGAATTCAACAAGAAACAGGTATTACTTCCGTGTTCGTTACTCACGACCAAGAAGAAGCAATGTCCATTTCCGATAAAATCGTTGTTATGAAACTCGGTGAAATGCAACAAATGGGTGCACCACAAGAAGTTTATAACAGCCCTGCAAACTTGTTCGTTGCCCAATTCTTAGGTACTCCACCAATCAATGTCTTCAAAGGCGCTGTTAAAGGCGAAAAGATTTATGTTGGTGAAGACTGCGTTGGTGAAGCTAAAGGCATTAAAGACCAAGAAGTTTCAGTCGCTATCAGACCAGAAGGCTTTGTACTTGCTGATGAAAAAGACAAAGGCGTCTTACATGCTGAATGTGAAATGATCCAAGTCATGGGTCGTGATATTTCCGTTGTGGCTAAAAACGAATTATGTACCAAACCAACATTTAAAGCGATTATTTCTGCGGATGACAAAGTCAATCCAGGAAAAGTTGCTTTCAAAGTTAAGCCTCATAAAGTATTCATCTTTGATGCTGAAACTGACGAAAGGATCTACATTAAATAACGAAAGGAGCGTCTATGGGTATAGAATTTCTAAATTTCTTAAGTAAGAAAAAAAGGACTCATAATACTGCAGGCCTACCCACAGCCGAACCCGAAAAAGTTCCTGAATATGAGGAAGGCTTACAAGAGAATGAAAATAAAGTCATTCGCTTGGTTTCCAATAAAAGAGTCACAAAACCTTACAAGGTGACAGGTATTGAAGATGTCGCTAGTAAGAACAACTGGAAAGCTTGGTTATACCTTGGTCCAGTCGTGGTCTTAATCTCCATCTTCTTACTTTATCCTTTAATTAACACCATCTTTATTTCCTTTGCGAAAGATTACCAATATGCGACTGGTCGCTTCTCTGGTTTCACATTAGAGAACTTTGGTGTCATCTTTGGCTGGGTGAAGACTGGGCAAGGCGGTCTAGAAACCTACTTTACAACGTATGCGATACCGAACACGTTGATTATTACATTCGTCACCGTGCCTGTATCCATCTTATTAGCGTTAATTATTTCTGTCGCCCTTAATTCTATTAAGTGGTTACAAAAATTCTTACAAACCGTCTTCTTCCTTCCATATGTCACTAACGCGGTGGCTATTGGATTAGTCTTCTCAGTTATCTTTGATAAGTCTGGTATTATCAACTTCATCTTCCACTCCAACACCGTTTGGGTCTATGGCGCGGATAGATGGGTTGCGATGATTCCATTATGCTTATATATCGTTTGGAACAGTATTCCATTTAAAATCCTTATCTTATTATCTGGTTTACAAGGTATTGATAAACAATACTATCAAGCCGCCCAAATCGATAGCTGTCCAAAAGCTAAAACATTATGGAAGATTACCGTTCCATTATTATCCCCACAAATCCTTTATTTGATGATTACATCATTTATCGGATCATTTAAGGAATATACATCCGTTGTCGCTATCTTCAATGGTCCTGGCACAATGGGTAAGAACTCTAATATTCCAGACATGGAAACAATCGTTTATTACGTTTACGATAACGTCGAAAAGGGTAATACATCACGTGCGGCAGCAGCAGGTGTGTTCCTCTTTATCGTGATTCTTATCTTTACTTTCGTCCAATTTGGCGTCAGTAAGAAGAGAGTCCATTATTAGGAGGTGACTGGTATGGCAGAACAAGTCGTTCAACAAGAAGAACAAATGACATACATTGACTTTAAGAAAGTCCGTGTCAATCCTAATATCACTTTATCCATCGTGGAAAGTGGCAAGACCGTTGAATCAATCAAACGTCGTGAAAAAGTGGTGCGCATCATCACCACAGTCCTCACCTATTTATTCATCGTTGCTTTAGCTTTAACCGTGATGTTCCCATTCTATTGGATGATTATCACATCCTTAAAGCAAAACGATGAAATCATGGCTACTCAACAAACATTCTTCCCAAATATTGTTATGTGGAGTAACTATTCCTATGTTTTTGAAACATTTAACTTCACTGGTTATATGTTTAATACCATTATCGTGGCGATCTTCTCCACAGCAGGTACCTTAGTCACAACTATCTTCGCCGCCTTTGCCTTCGCTAGACTTGAATTCAAAGGCCGTGAACCATTATTCATGATCTTCTTAATGACGATGATGATTCCTGGTGAAATGATGGTTATTTCTAACTACTTAACCGTTAACGCCTTCGGTTGGATTAAAGACCAAACAAGAATGGATGCTTACTTAGCGATGATTGTGCCATTTGTGGTTTCTGTCTTCCATATTTATTTATTAAGACAAAACTTCAAACAAATCCCTAAGGAACTCTATTTAGCCGCGAAAGTCGATGGTAAGAGTGACTGGGACTTCTTATGGAAAGTCATGGTTCCTCTCGCCGCCCCTACACTAATTTCCATTACCATCTTAAAGTTCATGGGTACATGGAATTCCTATGTGTGGCCAAACTTAGTTACAAAGAACGAAGAATTCCGCTTAATCTCTAACGGATTACGTGGTAGTGCCTTCCAAGATATTGATACAGGTATGGTGGAATACGGTTATCAAATGGCCGCTTCCTTCTGCGTCACTGTCCCATTGTTCTTGTTATTCGTCTTCTTCCGTAAATACATTATGAAAGGTGTCGGAAGAGCGGGTATTAAAGGCTAATAAAATGATTAATATTGTCGCTGACAATTTAATAAAAAGGAGAAATATAATGAAAAAGAAAACTCTTGTTCCAGTAATGGTACTTGCCTCCGTCCTCTCATTAGCAGGATGTAACCAAGGTGGTAATTCTAACACTGAAAAGAAAGGCCACTTTGACCACAAAGTCACCATTAAATTTACACAAGCTTATGCCCAAGGCTATCAAGCTAAATTACAATCATTTGTTGATTCATTCAAAGAAATTGAACCAAACGTTGAAATTAAACTTGAAGATGGTTGGATCAGTGGTAACTACGATACAATCCATTCTCAAACAATTTCTGACATTCAAACTGGTGAATACGGTGACTTAGTCATCGCTTATCCAGACCACGTCGTTGACTACATCGACTTCGGTAAAGCTGTTAAGTTAGATCCATTTATGGATAACGAAGAATATGGCTGGACCGCCGCGGAAAAAGAAGACCTCGTTCAAGCTTACTTAAAAGAAGGTCAAGAATTCCCACTTCCTGGCACATATTGCTTACCATTCTCAAAATCCACAGAAGCGATGTTCTACAATGAAACACGTTTATTCGATAGTGAACTCGTGCAATTCTTAGCCACAAAAGGCATCACCATGAATAAGGCCTATATTGAATCCTTAACATGGGAAGAATTATTCGGTAAATTATGCCCAGCATTTAAAGAATATGATGCTGCTCACCCAAGTTCACCATTAATTACCGCTAAAGACGGTAGCATGAACTCTTATGTTGGTTACGATAGTGACGCTAACTTATTCATCACTCTTTCTCAACAATATGGCTACGGCTATACAAGTGTTGATGAATATGGTGAAGCTCACCTCGATTACAACAACGATAATATGAAAGCTTTAATGAAAACTTTCGCTAATGCTTCTAAAGAAGGTTACTTAAGGAGTCCAGGCGTTATCGGTAAGAGTTATTCCTCTAACTACTTCAAAGAAAATAACGTCTTATTCTCCATCGGCAGTACCGCTGGTGTTAAAAACCAAGTCGCTGACACATTCGATGTCGGTGTCACCCGTATCCCACAAGCAGAAGGTAAAGCTGCTAAGATTATCTCCCAAGGTCCATCCGTTTGTATCTTAGACCATGGTAATGATAAAGATAGACAATTAGCCGCTTGGTTATTCTACAAGCACATGACAAATACCAAGAACACAGCCTCCTGGGCTATCGAAGTTGGTTATTTACCAGTCCGTGCTTCTGCTTACACAAGTGAAGCTTATATCGACTACTGTAATACAGAAGGTAAAGATGCTCGTAGTACTGAATTATTAACCGCTCTCAACGCTGTTTATAGTTCCTCAACTGTCGACAAAGTCTTTACAACTCCTCCATTCAAAGGTTCTTCTACCGCTAGAACAGAAGTTAACTCTTTAATGGTTAACGTCTTAAAAGATGCCGCTGATGGTAAAGACATCAACGATACATACTTAAAAGAAAAATTCGATTTAGCAATCAACAATACACTCAAAGAAATGTAATAACTATTTCTCGAAAGGAGAAAAATTATGAAAAAAGTATCATTATTAATGTTCCCACTTATCCTTGCTTCCTTAGCCGGTTGTAATGGTGGTGGAAATAATAACACCGGCAAAGTCGTCATTAACTTCTGGCACACCTTTGGTCAAAAACCAGAAGCCGCTTTAAAAAGCAAAATTGCGGACTTTGTCAAGAAAGTCAAAGATAAAGAAGGCGTTGATGTTGAAGTCGTTCTTTCTTATCAAGGCGGCTACAAAGATATGCCAAGTAAAGTCACAACCGGTATTGCGACAGGTGAAAGCCCAACAATCGCAATTGCCTATGCTGACCACGTGGCCGATTATCTCGCTTTAGAAGGTGAAGAACCAGGTAAATACGTTGTCAATTTTGATAAATTCTTAAAAGACAGCGCTATTACATTTGGTACTGAAGCCGATTATGGTGACACCATGCCTGAAAGCGATATGGTGAAGAGTTATTTAGATGAAGGTCGTTCTTTACAAAGAGAAGGTACATATTTAATTCCGCTCATGAAATCAACTGAAATCATGACTTATAACTTGGATGCTGCTAAAGCTGCCATGGCTTATGCTTATCCAGATGTGCCAGTTGATCGTGTCCAAGAATTCATGAAGACCATCACTTGGGAACAACTTCTCAATATCGCTAGAGCCGCAGTCGAACACAAAGACACAATCTCTTCAAAACTTGAATACCCAATCTATTACGATAGTGATTCTAACTTATTCATTACAGAACTCTATCAAAACAATATTGGCTATTCTTCCATCGGCAGTGATGGTAAAGGCCGTGTTGATTTCGAAGAAAGTACTAACCTCACTAAAGCTAAAGAAATCGTCAGTGCTCTTAAACAAGCCCACGATGATGGCTTATTAACCACTCAAGGCGTTGAAGGCACCTACGCTAGTAACTCCTTTAAAGAAGCCAAAACACTCTTCTCTATCGGTTCTACTGGTGGTACTGGTTATACCATCCCAGATGCTGGTCAATTTGATACAGCCTTTGCTAAAGTTCCAACCATGGGTGAAAAAGTGGCCTATATTTCCCAAGGCCCATCCGTTTGTATGCTCAACAATACATCCTTAAGCAAAGCGGAAAATGATAATGCTCTCAAATATGGCTGGAAATTAATCAAATACTTAACCAGCAAACAAGTTAACGTTTCCTTATGCGTTAACGGTTCTGAAGGCTATTCTCCAGTGAGAGAATCTTGCTACACAACCGAAACATATAGTGACTTCATCGAAGGTGGTGAAGGTTACGCTGAAGCAGCTTTAGTCACACAAAATGATATCGCTGGTCGTTACTACAACTCCGCTGTTTTCCCAGGCAGTGCGACATTAAGAAAAGAAGTTGGCTCCTTAGTGACCAATGTCTTAAATGGTAAATCCACTCTTGATGATGCTTTCGCTACCGCCATTAACAACGCGAAGAAAGATATTAAATAATTAAAAGGAGGGCGCTATGAATAAGTTCAAACAAATTACTTTAGCCATCGCTACCTTCTTATCAGTAGCCTTATTAGCAGGCTGTCAAACAGGTGGTAATGGTAGTAAAGAACCATCCCAAGGTGACGCTAATTGGGTTGATTATACTCAATCTCCAGCCGTCCGTTTATCTTTAGATTATAAAGGTAGAGACTTCTATAAAGATGGTATTGGCCAAGTTAAGCTCTATCAATCCATCGATGGTGATACCGCTCACTTTATCCCATTAGTGACCACAACAAGTCGTTTAAATATTAAATCCCGTTATTATGGTATCGATACTCCAGAATCAACTGGTCGTATTCAACCATGGGGTCAACCTGCTAGTGACTTCAATAAGAAGAAATTAAAAGAAGCGGACGCTAATGGTACAATCGTCGTTTCTACAGCCCAAGAAAACTATGGTAGTCCACAATATGACTCCACCGGTGAAAGATTTGTCTCTTTAATTTGGATTAATGAAACAAAGAAAGATGCACCATTTAAAGAATTATATTTGTTAAACCTCGCTATCGTTCAAGAAGGCTATTCCTGGGTTAAAAACGTCCAAGATATGCCAGCATATGCTGACACATTCTATGCCGCTGAAACACAAGCTAAGAACTACAAACTTCGCTTATTCTCTGGTGTTCCTGAAGATACCTTCCCAACTGGTGACTATGTCAACACCAGCTTATTAGACTTAAAAGTTGCCACAGAAAACTACATCAAGGATAAAAACTATCAATCACCATTAGATGGCGCTAAAGTTAGAATCCGTGGTACAGTTGCTGGTTATTCAAACGGCACAATGTACTTACAAAGCTACTTTGAAGAAAGCGATAGTGAAGAAATCCGTGGTGAAGGCAAAGGCATTAAGGGCGGCGAATACGCTGCTATTAACGTCTTCTGCGGTATGTCTTCTGTCCCAAGCAAATATCGTAAGATTAATACATTTATCCAATTATGTGTCTTTGCTAAATATAGTGAAAACTTTGGTTTCCAATTAACTGGTGCTGAAGGTCACTTCCCAATCGTTGAATCTGAAGGTACTGATGAAGACTGTAAGATCCTCATCAAAGCCGAAGAAAACGTTGGCGAACAAAGCTTACATATGATTGAATACAAAGCCGCAGAATTAAGCCAAATCGCCAAAGATGGTAGTTTTGAATGCTTAAACTGCGCAGTCAAAGTCACTGATCCTGTTGAATGCAATTATTTCCGTATCAACACTGCTGGTACAGAAATCACATTAGGCTTTAAAGATTGTGATTTTGATGCTTACATCACATTCTCTTATGCTGGTGATCCAGAAAAGAAATTTGAATATTGGAATACCGAAGAACAATTCGTCGGTAAGAAATTCTTATTAAGTGGTATCTACACATACCATACCTATAACGATAAAACCTCTTATCAAATCATCTTCAATGATGCGAGTGGTTTAGAATGGGTCAAAGAATAGTGTATTTAGGAGGCAATTAATCATGTATTGTTATCACTGTGGTTATAAACTCAACGAAGAAAAAATCGAAGCCAAAGAATCCACCTACAAGAGAATTGAAGGCATGGATGTCGATACTGAGATCAACTATGTCTGTCCAAGATGTGGTCATCTTATGCATGAAAATGCCTCACCAGAAGACGTTAAATCTTTAGCAAGAGCGTGTCACGCTGAACTCCAACGCGGTCGTAACGACCTCGCTAGAGGTATGTCTAACATCTCTATTGGTGTCATTCTCTTAGTGACATCTATCGTCTTCTTACTTTTATCAAGAAAAGCGGATAATCAATTCCAGATTACCCCAACATCCCCAGAGTTCATGGTTTTCTGTGGACTCGCAGTCATTTCGGTTATACTTTTAGTGTTCGGAGTGGTCTTTACGGTATTCGGCGTGAAACGTAAAGTCACTTACACGCACCTACTAAAGGATATAAATAATCAAACCTTTGTGCAGTAGCACAGTTTCCATTTTTTGTGAAAGGAGAAATTAACATGAAAAAAGGAACAAAACTTGTTGCTTTATTGTTAGGCCTTGCCTTAATGGTTCCTGCTTGTACACCAGGCGCCAATCCAAGCAAATCTTCTCAAGATCCAGGTACATCTTCAGAAGCCCCTGTTAACTACAAGGTTACAATTAGTAACAAAGAAGAACTTCAAGCTGAATGGTTTGTTGGTGATCCATCAAGAAAAGTCAACATTGAAGTCGAACCAAAAGCCAACATTACACAATTAGTTAATGAAGGTAAAATTCAAATTACATCAAGTGACCCAGCTAAGTTAGCTGTTGAAGGTCAAATGGCCTCCCCAGTTGCCGCTGGTGAAGCCACAATCACTGTCAAATGTGGTGAATCAGAAGACACTGTCAAAGTTACCTTACAAGCAAAACAAACAGTTAAGGAAAAATATGGTGTTGATCACGAAGGTACAGAAGCTGATCCATTTACTAATGAAGATGCTTGCAAAGTTGCAAAACACGAAAAATACAACAATGAAGACTTCTATGTCAAAGGTAAAGTTTCTTCCTTCTACTATGCTCCAGGCGCCAGAACAGATGGCAACGTTGCCTTCTATTTAACACCTGCAGAAGGTAAGACAGAAAAATTCGAAGTCTTCAAATGTTACAAGGACAAAGAACAAAAACAACCTTTAACAGATGATGACATTTGGGTCGGTGGTGAAGTCACAGCTCACGGTACATTCACCGTTTATAACAACACACAAGCCGAAACATCCTCTGCTATCTTTGTCAAATGTGAAGGTAACAAACCACAACCAAGACAAACATTAACAAAGACATTTGCCGAAGCTTTAGCCGCTGGTAATGCATTAACTGATGGTGCAGATACTTATGACTATTTCAAATTCCAAGGTTATGTTAGCGTTATGGATGGTAATAACTTCTTCTTAACCGCGACAAAGGGTGAAGCCTTAACACCAGGCAAATCTGATAAGGACCACGGCGAAAAAGACATCAAAGGTACCAACGCTATTGAATTATACGATGCTGGTAAAGATAACGACCTCAAGGGTATGTTATTAAAGAATGCCAAAGTCGAAGTTACAATGGTTATTAAAAACTATCATGGTACAGTTGAAAATGGTCTTCCATTAACAAAGGAAAGCGTTACCGTTTTAGAAGCTGGTGAACCATGGGTCATCAACTATCAAGAAAAGACAACAGCTCAAGCGTTAGAAGTTATCAATGGTTTAGAAGATGGCAAAACAGCTGATGGCTACTATGCCGTTAGTGGTGTTGTTGTTGCTATTACAAGTGCATATAGCACCAAATATGGCAATATTAGTTTCACAATGGGTGATGCTGCTACAGACACAAATCTCTTAACAGTCTTCAGACTTACAACTGATGCTGATACAGCCGCTAAGATTGTTGCTGGTGCCGAAGTTGTTGTTAAAGGCCAATTACAAAAATACGTTAAAGACGGTGCTATGACTCCAGAATTAATCAACGCCAAAGAAATCGAAATTAAAAACGGTGGCGAAGGTGGCGGTTCAGGTGGCCAAGGTGGCGACCAAGAAGGCACAAAAGTCACTTTAAATATTGCTGAATATGTTACAGCTAATTCTGTCTCATCTGGCACAAAAGTTTCATCAATCGCTCTTGATTCTGTCGTTACTGCAAAGGCTGAAGGCACAGATGGTAACACAGGTAAAATCTACATTGGTAACACAGGTACTACAGAATGGAGATTCTACAAATCCGGTACAGGCACACTTAAAATTGAACTCGCTGCTGGTTATGTTTTAGTTTCCGCTAAAGGTGGTCTCGCGACATCCAACTATGGCGATCCAACAGACACACAATTTGAAGTTGCTAATAATGCAGTTTCTTATACCAACACATCTTCCAACTTCAATATCAAAACATTGGAAGTCGTTTATAAAGCCGCATAATTAACTCTACAGCCAAACAATAAAAATAGGGGTGCAGTAATGCACTCCTTTTTTGTTAATTCCTTAAACAAAACATAAATATAGTTTGTTTATTTGCTTTAAGTGTTTATTTGTTCTAAAATGTAGGCAAGAAATCAAAGGAGTTTTGATATGAAAAAAACAAGTTTTTTAATGGCACTTGCTTGCTTTGGTCTTTTGATTACTGCTTGTAACCCTGGATCAAATTCAGGTGGCGAAAGCAAACCAGCTAGTTCTAGTGGTGCTGCTTCAACATCAAGCAAACCAAGCACATCAAGTACCCCAACACCAAGTAGTTCTTCTGTCACACCAGAGCCAGAAACATACTACTCTGCTCCATTTGAAGCGGGCTATGAATCCGCAACAAAATGGGCTAAAGGTCATGAATATAAGTTCACATTCAGCGTACCAAAGCATTACACAAAGGTCGTTTTCGCTTTCGGTGCTCAAATGAGTTCTTCAAGTCATAGTGACCGTTCCTTATACACAGACCATAATGGTGCTTCTGATAGTGACCCATTTGAAAGCAATGAAGCCAATGATGGTACATGTAGAATTGCATTAAAGGTCAATGGTGTTGCTCAAGAAGTCACCCATGAAACATATGGTGAAGCTGGCTTAACCAGTACTGAAGTCAATTACTTCAAAGTCGCAGAATTCGGCGTTAACTCTGGTACAGTCGAAGTCAGTATGACAACACATGCTTCAACAGGTTATCGTTTATTAATCGGCGAAGAAGCTAGATTATACTATAAAGCCGCTGATGAATCTGCTGATCCAGTTATCCCAGTTGATGAAGGCGAAGGCTATAACATTACCTTCAGTGCTACAAATGGTGAAGTCTGGGTTTATGAATCTGGTCAAGACTATTCCGTCGCTCCAGTTAAAACAAATTCAACTCAATCCAGAGACGAAGAAGGCAAAAAGACAAAATGGATTGAACCAGAAGAAGCTACCACATTAGAACCACAAGTTAACTTCAAAGTGGTCTGTGCTGCTGGTTATGAAATCGATGCCGATTGCTTAGCCATTGCTGGTACATACAATAAGATTAAAATCGTTTCCAACGATACAGAAGAAAATTCCTGGATCGTTCGTGTTACAAAGATTAAATCAGATTTAAGCATCGTTATTACTCCAAAAGTCCACGTTGATGGTATTAATGGCTATGAAATTACATTTGCGTTAACACACGCAACCGCTAAAGTCTACGTTGGTCCAAAAGATGAAACAGGTAGTAACGTTGATGCTGGTGAAGAAGGCAAATTCTACACCCGTGATAAAGTCGCTCCATATGACTATTCCAAAACTGAACCACAATTCAACTTTGAAATCATTCCTGAAGAAGGCTATGAATTCAATGATGGTATTGAATGGGGTGAAGCCACAGAAATGTCTTCCAGCGCTGTTGAATTCATCACACCAAAGGCTAGCTATAACAAACTTAAATTAAGCGCCAATGGTGGTTACACCTTAACAAAAGTCGCTGGTGCTTTAACAATTACAGCTGTTGCTACAGAAAAACAACAAAATAATCCAGTTACTGTTACCTTAAACCTTGCTGAATATGCCACTGCTCAATCGGTTACATCTGGCACAAAGGTTTCCGAAATCGCTCTTGATGCAGTTGTCACTGCAAAAGCTACAGGCACTGATGACAATACTGGCAAAATCTATATCGGTAATACAGGAACCACAGAATGGAGATTCTACAAGTCTGGTACTGGCACACTTACAATTGAAGTTGCTGAAGGCTATACATTAGTTTCTGCTAAAGGTGGTCTTGCAACATCTAACTATGGTAATCCAACCGAAACAGAATTCACAGTTGCTGAAAACAAAGCCTCTTACACAAACACATCTTCTAATTTCAACATCAAAACATTAGAAGTTGTTTATAAAGCAGCCTAATTCACTATAATTAATCAACTAGCCCTCACTCCATAGTGGGGGCTTTTTTCTTATCCTTATATTAAATATAAAGAATATTTACTTGCCTTAATTTGCCAGTTTGTTATATGATTATCTAGCGATGCACTCTTAGCTCAGCTGGCAGAGCACGTGACTCTTAATCTCGGGGTCCAGGGTTCGAATCCCTGAGAGTGTACCAATTTATTAAATAAACCTTCGATGAAAATTCGAGGGTTTTTGTTATTTTTTAGCAGTTTTTACTAACAAATGTGTCTAATAGGTGAAAGGGAGAAAAAACTGTCGAGTATTAGATGGTTTGGAGGTATAATAGCCCTATGCGAAAAAAGAGACTTGCAATCAAATTATTATTACCATTCATATCATTACTCTTGTCTTCTTGTGGCGCTAATGCGGGTAGATACTCATATGGTGATAGAGATTCTTTTTCCTATAACCACCCAAGCCATAATTCTAGTATAGAAGATGAAAGCCAATACGCTAAAGGTGAAAGAGTTTTTGATGCTTTCTATGATACTCAAGATTATGAAACCAATTATAAAAATAGAACCACCCCTCTCTACCTCAGGGATTTTGATAATTTAAGTTTCACATTAAATAATAGTGGTTATTATCAAGTAACTTTAAATATTGATGGTAATCCTTTCAAAGTGGACAATATCGCTTCTCTTTATATCGCTGATATTAATTTTGATAATCATAAAGACTTGTGTATCGGTAAAAGGATTGGTTCAGGTAATACCTGCTATGCAGCATATGCTTATGACGTTTATAACGGCAAAGAACTATTTGAATATCAAGAATTAGGTCAAGCATATACAGGTGGGCATGACTATGCCTATAACATTAGAGAAAAGCTTTTAGTGATTGAATCATCTTATAGCTGTAATCCAATTTCTATTAATAGCATTGGCTATTTTAAGAAAAACACTCAAAAAGAAGTGAACATTGAATGGGATAAGATTAACTTTGAAATAATCGATCTCGAAGAAGAATTATTAGGTGTCCGTACATTCAAAGGTAGTGATGGTGTAGAACGTTACGTCGTTAATACCGAGGATACCTATAACGAATTATATATATTCATTAACTTTATTGGTGATTTCTCAACATCTACTTATACCGAGGATGATGTGAGTTTTTCCAATATGCATGGTTATACCATCGAACTCACCAATAAGTTTATTGATAATTTAGTCTTCTCTCTTAAATTCAACATGGAGGGAAGATTTGACATCACTTTTAGAGTGGGGAAACACTCTCTTACTTTACATTTTGAAGCAAATAACGAACTCTACGAAATGCTTCAAGTAGCATAGCTACATTACAACATTTTTACCGCGCAAACGTGGTCCTAAGAAACTGAGGAAGTAATGATCATAAAACAAACATTCAACGATTTTCTTCAAGGACAAGAAGAAGCTACTGAAATGGTGTACAGGGAATATCGTAACCTGGCATATTTTGTGATTGCCACTTACGTTAAAAACCAAGATGACTGTAATGACATCCTCAGTGATACTTTCTTAAAAGTTCTACAAAGTAGAGAAAGTGTTAAAAACCCCGATGGCTTAAAACAGTTCATCTGTACTGTCGCTAAAAACGAGGCTATTAACTTTATTAGAAAAGATAGTCACCTCGTTAAATCAGAATTAATTGATGAGATGTATGGGGAAAGCGACAAGAGTAACGATGTTCTCAACATCCTTGAACCTCTCTTATCTAATAAGGAAGTCATCGTGGTCTACTATAAAGCGATATTTGAGATGACATGGGATGAAATCACTAAGGAGACGGGAATTCCATCAAGTACCGCAAGATTAATCTATAAGCAAGCTAAAGATAAGTTAAAAAAGGAGTTAAGGTATGTTTAAACAAAAGTTAAAAGAAAAAGCCTATAAGAGTTTCGATAAGTTAATTACCGATCCTTCTTTCATCAAAAATACAGCGCCTATCAAACCCGCTCCAAGAAAGAATCTATTCATTCCTATCTTTAGTGCCGCTTTAGCTTGTTCCGTCATCGGTGCGATTACTTTAACTACAGTCCTTAGAAATCAATCTAGAATCAATAACGAAAACGCTCGTATTAGAGAATTAGAAGATACCTATATTAGTCCATTCGAGGGCAAATATGGCATTTACCTCTCTTTCTGGCAAATTACTGATATGAAGAATCCTGAAAACCAAAAAGGCATTCTTCATAACTACCACGCTGTCCACATTGTCTTAGGTGAAGTCGTGGAAGAAGGTTGGTTAGAATTCAATAAGACAGAAACTAAAGAAACTTATACACCAGTGTTAAATTTCCGCGGTCAAGAAGCCCATGATGAATATGGCAATACCATTTATGAAATTAAACAAGAACAATATAATTACGCTACCGTCCACTTCGCGGATGAACGTACTGCGAAAATCAAAATGGCAGTGGAAGAAAATACCGTATCTATTGGTAACGAAGAATGGGACAAACAAACAGACTCCATCTGGGGCAGAATGCCGTTTCTTGGCATCTATAAAGCAGATAACGGCGACACTATTGAAGTCAAAGAAGACGCCACAATGGTGGAGCACGGCGCAAAAGAAGATAGAAATATCGATTGCTACGTCATCAAATATAAGAAAGATAATATCTCCATCAACTACACTGAAGAAGTGAAGAAAAACAAATTAGTCACTAGACAAACAGACATCAAACTAGTGGATGATGAATACCAATTTGTTAAAGATGGTAAGACATATATTAGACAAGCTTAATCACAAGTAAAATCCTCAAAAAAATGAGGGTTTTTCTTATTTTTATGCATTTTTTGAAGTTTTTTATTCACTAACTATTTACAAATATAATCTGTCTACATACAATTAATACAGTTAATACAGATTATGAACGACAAAAAACCTATCTTCATTCAAATTAAAGAAATGTATGAGCGTCTCATTGATATGGGCGCATATAAAGAAGGAGATGCGATGCCTTCTGTTAGAGAAGTAGGGCTTGCTTATAGCGCTAATCCTAACACAGTGCAAAGAGCCTTCTCTTTAATGGTGGAAGATGGTTATCTAGTATCTATTCCGAAAAAAGGTTTCTATGTTCATAAAAATAAAGTGGATCGTTACGCTGCACTTAAAAACGAACTTAAAGAAATCATTAATAAAGGATATAGCAAAGAAGAGATTATTAAAGAATTGGAGGAAATAGACAATGATTGAAATTAAAAATCTAGTTAAAACGTTTGGTTCTGTACGAGCGGTTGATGATTTATCAATCACTATTAACTCCGGTATTAATGGTCTAATTGGTGAAAATGGTGCAGGTAAATCCACATTATTAAGACTGATCAGCGATGTTTATCAACCAGATAGTGGTGAAATCATCATAGATGGTATCAAAAATAACGATATCAGCGCCAAGAAAGAAGTCTTCTTCCTTCCTGATAATCCATACGCTCCACATAACTCCGCAGTGATGCAGACATTTGAATTTTATTCAACATTATTTGATTTAGATAAAGATAAATTCATGGAAATCATGAATAAACTCTCATTACCAACAGATAGAAAAGTCTCTACTTATTCTAAAGGTATGAGAAGACAGTTATTTATCGCTATTGCGCTTTCAAGTAACGCTAAATACGCCTTATTAGATGAGGCGTTTGATGGACTAGATCCGCTAGTCCTAGCAACAGTTAGAGAGGAAATTATCAAAGATGCAGATAAAAAGACGTACATTGTTTCCTCCCACAACATTTCTTCATTAGAAAGATTATGCGATAGCTTCATTCTTCTTTCCAAAGGCCGAGTCGGCAAGAACGGCGACGTTGAACATCTTGGTGAGAACTTTGTGAAATATCAAATTCTCGTTAAAGGTCAACTAGAACAAAAAGATTTAGAAGCACTTTCATATCGTGTCTTATCTTTCAAGAAAGTGGGTTCATTATGCAATGTTGTTTTCCACGGTGAAATCGATGAAAGCATTATCCGTAGCAAGATGGATGTCATTCTTTTAGAAAAGATCGCCATCGACCCCGATGAGTTAATTGCCTTAGAAATGCTCGACGCAAGAAAGGAGAACAAATAATATGAAAAGATATTTACGTTTATCAATCATTAGAAAGCTCCCTCTTTTTGTTGTCCTTTCTGTCTTGCTTCTAACTGTTGCCTTTACTAGCGCAAGTAACATTGAATTTGAAAACGAGTACGCTAATCACTATTATTCATTGACCCCAAGATGTGATGTTGCTAGTCTTATTTCAACTTTCTTCCTTATTATGACGGCTTTACCATTCTTCAGTATGAATTATCGTTATTCATTAGGTAAAAGTGATTTATACCGTCAAGTCGCCTTTAAAGAAAAAAGAATCAGATATGGTGAACACCTATCGTCTTTGATTATAGTCTGTATTGCTTATACTATTGCTTTGTCTGTTCAAGTCGCCACATTAGCGGTTAGAAACTACATCATCTTTAAAAACCCAGATTTTTATTTATACTATGGCTGGTTTATTCCAATGTACTTCACTTGCTTAGTAGTGGGCACAGGCTTATATTTCATCTCCTATTTGCTAGTTTCACGTAGTAACGTCTTTATTAATTCTTTGCTTGTCTTTTGCTTAGGATATACATTCTTTAACTGCATTAACTACGTGGTTATTGCATATTGCACTAGAAACATTGGCGAGGCTAGTTTCTTCCTACAAGGACCATCTGCGATAGGCGCTATTTCGTATGTCGCACAAGAATTTGAAGGATTGATTTGTGGCAATAAACTTCTTCTTCCAATGGCGGAAACCGCAGAATGGCAATATAACGCCTCATTCTTTACTACCATTATTGAATTTGTCCTTTTAGCGGCCTTAGGTATTGTGGCCTTTATCATTGAAAAAGATCCATCCAGTGAATGGGCTGGTAAACCAGATAGTGATAAACCATATCAAGAGATCTTATTCCACGCTGGTTTTGGCACAATTGGTTTTATTATTGGTACAATCATGTCGGGCTCAATATTTAGCACAATCTTGTCATTATTGTTCTATGTTAGTTATGCCGCTTCCTATTACACCTTATATGGCTTATTACGCCGCAACTTCAAATTAAAGGGTTATCAATTTGGTATCCTCTTTGGTAATGTCGGATTATCAATTATCTCTGGCTTTGTTTATATGGGAATATCTGGCTATCAATCCTAAACTAGTGGTGTTGAATAAACCCGAAATATGCACTAAAATATACTAAAAGAAGGTATATGCATATGAAGGGACCTAGTGTTGCTGTTTTAAAAAAGTATTTAACGGCGATGAGCAAAAACAAAGTTAAATATATGACTTGTGAAAGACTATCGCGTATCGTTGGTGTTTATCCAGAAGTTATCGCGGAGAATCTCTCCTATTTTGACCCAATCTTAAACATGGATCCTTCTTATGATTTATTAGCCCTTATTCCTCAAATTAAGGAATATATCCAGGAAGAGGAAGATAAGAAAGCCGCTCCGGTTCATAAAGTCACCGCCACAAAAAGAGATGTGGTGGAATATGAATCAGTCAGTGATTTCGTCTACAAGAAGATGACTTTCGCCGGCATGGTCGATCGTAGTCTTGTCCTTAATGAAAAAGACTTAAGAGTTCTCAAACGTCTCGTAAATGACGAATTAGCGGAACTTAAAAAGAAAAAATAATAAATAATGACCTCTTGTTTGCCAGACGAGAGGTTTTTTAATTTTGAAAATGTTTTAAAGCACTAAAAAGAATTGTATAATTATAACATAATTACAAAACCTTTTTAAATGGTGGTGCTAAATATGAAAAAAGAATACGATTTCACAAACGCTAAGAAAAATCCTTACTTAAGCAAAGCAAAGAAGCAAATCACAATTAATCTAAACGAAGAAGTTTTAGTGTATTTTAAGAACATGTCTGAAGAAACAGGCATACCTTATCAATCTTTGATAAATCTTTATTTATTAGACTGCGTCAACAATAAAAGAACTCTTAAATTTCAATAAAGGAAAATAACAATTTGTGTCCTTGTCAACGCGCATACATGCTCGTATAATATTATCGGTATTTTAGGAGGGATTTTACATGTCCGAAATTAAAAAGACCATGCTATCTGTCGACGGTAATACCGCGGCGGCATTAGGCTCTTACAATTATATTGAAGTCGCAGGCATCTACCCAATTACTCCATCCTCACCAATGGCGGAGAATATTGATGTCTATGCTTCCCAAGGCCGTAAAAACTTCTTTGGCTCAGTCGTCAAAGTTAGTGAAATGCAATCTGAAGCCGGTGCTTCTGGTGCAGTCCACGGCGTCCTTCAAGCTGGTGGCTTAGCAGCTACATATACTGCTTCCCAAGGCTTATTATTAATGATTCCAAACATCTACAAATGGGTTGGTGAATTATTACCAGCAGTGTTACACGTTTCCGCTCGTAGCTTAGCGACACGTAGCTTATCCATCTTCGGTGATCACCAAGATATCTACGCGATTCGTCAAACTGGTATCGCAATGATTTGTTCTCACAGTGTTCAAGAAATCGCTGACTTAACAAACGTTGCCCACTTAACCGCAATTGATGCTGAATATCCAGTCTGTCACTTCTTCGATGGTTTCAGAACTTCTCACGAAATTCAAAACGTCGAATTCATCGATGACAACGAATGGAAGAAATTACTTCCAATGGATAAGGTTGAAAAGTTCAGAGCTAGAGCTTTAAACCCACATACTCACCCAGTCACACGTGGTGGTGCGGAAAATGACGATATCTACTTCCAAGGTAGAGAAGCCCAAAACAAGAAAGTGGAAGAAGTCATTGAAGTCGCTGAAAAGTACTTCAAAGAAGCCACAAGACTTACAGGCCGTCCATACGCTCCATTCACATACTATGGTGATAAGAACGCTGATAGAGTCATCATCGCTATGGGTTCTGTTACAGAAACCATCACTGAAGTTATCGATGACTTAAATGCTAAAGGCGAAAAACTTGGTCTTATCAAAGTCCATCTCTATCGCCCATTCTCTGCGAAGCACTTATTAGCCGTTTTACCAAAGAGTGCTAAACACGTCGCAGTCTTAGATAGAACAAAAGAAGCTGGCTCCGCTGGTGAACCTTTATATGAAGATGTCGTTGCCGCTTTCAACGCTGCAGGCTTAAACGATGTTGAAGTCTTAGGTGGTCGTTATGGTTTATCTTCAAAAGATACACAACCAAAAGATATGAAAGCCGTCTTTGATTTCTTAAAGGCTGACAATCGTTGGAACGGTTTCACCGTTAGCATTAACGATGATGTCACCAACTTAAGCATCCCAGTTGATAACAACTATCATGTTAAAGGTGACTACACATCTTGCTTATTCTACGGTTTAGGCTCTGATGGTACAGTTTCCGCTAACAAATCTTCCATTAAGATTATCGGTGATGCTACTGGTCAATATGCCCAAGCTTACTTCGCTTACGATAGTAGAAAAGCCGGTGGTGTTACCCGTTCTCACTTAAGATTCGGTAAATCCCCAATTCATAGTACATACTATGTCCAAAACGCTGACTTTATTTCCTGTTCCTTAGATACATATCTCTTCAAATTCGATATGTTAAAGAACTTAAAGCAAGGCGGTACATTCTTATTAAATACCGACATGGATGACGCAACATTAGTCAAGATGATGCCAAACCGTGTCAAATATCAATTAGCCACAAAAGGCGCGAAATTCTATGTTATCGACGCCAATAAGATTGCTAGTGAAATCGGTATGGGTAGACATACCAATACCATTCTCCAAGCTTCCTTCTTCTATTTAAACCAAGACATCATGCCATATGATGATGCCAACCACTGGATGAAGAAATTCGCCGAAAAGTCCTACGCCAAGAAAGGCCAAGACGTCGTCGAAATGAACTGGAAAGCCATTGACGCTGGTACAGAAGGTTTAAGAGAAGTTAAAGTTGATCCAGCTTGGAAAGAATTAGAACCAAAGACCGAAAGACAATTAACCGGTGATGATTATTTCGATAATTATGTCGCAGTTATTGGTAACCTCGGTGGTGATGATCTCCCAGTCTCTAAATTCATGGAATATGAATTATTAGACGGCACAATGAGAAATGACATCACATTCAATGAAAGACGTTCCATTGCTGATAGAGTTCCATTATGGCACCCAGAAGCATGTATCCAATGTAACCAATGTGCTTTCGTCTGTCCACACGCGACAATCCGTCCAATCTTAATGGATGAAAAAGAATACGAAGCCGCTCCTGAACTCGCTAAAGAAGCGATTAACGCTATGGGCCCAGGCTTACAAGGCCTCAAATATCGTATCCAAGTTTCTCCACGTAACTGTGTCGGTTGTGGTCTCTGCGTTAGCGAATGTATGGCTAATAAGACTGGCAAGAACGCTCTTGAAATGGTCGAAGCTAAATCACAATTCGCACAAGAAGATGCCGCTGCTTACTTATATAAGCACGTCACATATAAGGCTGATAGATTACCAGCCGCTATCCAAAATAGTGTTAAGGGCGTTGGCTTCTTAATGCCATATATGGAAATCTCTGGCGCTTGCGCTGGCTGTGGTGAAACCCCATATTACAGACTCGTTTCCCAATTATTTGGTAAAGATATGCTCGTTGCTAATGCAACTGGTTGTTCCTCCATCTATAGTGGTTCTACTCCATTAACTCCATTCTGCACTGATAAAGACGGTCAAGGTATTGCCTGGGCTAACTCCTTATTCGAAGATAACGCTGAATTCGGTTATGGTATGAGAGTGGCCACAAACGCTAAGATCAAAGCTATCATCGAAATCTTAGATGCTGCTAAAGAACGTGGTCTTGAACCAGAATTAGTCGCTAAGATTGATGAATACTATGCCAATATCAAGAATAGACAAGCAATGCGCACAATCGTTCCTGAATTAGTGGCTTTAGTTAAAGCTAGTAAAGACGAAGGTATTAAAGATGTCTTAGCCTATGAAAGAGACTTAGCCGATAAGTCCGTTTGGATCGTCGGTGGTGATGGTTGGTCTTACGATATCGGTTACGGTGGCTTAGACCACGTTATCGCTAACGAAGAAGACGTCAACATCTTAGTCTTAGATACAGAAGTCTACTCCAATACTGGTGGTCAATCTTCTAAATCTTCTCAAACAGGTTCTATCGCTAAATTTACCGCTTCTGGTAAAACAACAGCCAAGAAGAACTTAGCGTTAATCGCTATGAGCTATGGTAATGTCTATGTTGCACAAATCAGCTTAGGCGCTAACCCAGTTGCTGCGATTAAGGCCTTAAAAGAAGCTGAAAGCTATGATGGTCCATCACTAGTCATCTGCTATGCTCCATGTGCTAACCATGGTATCAAAGGCGGTCTTGCTAACTCCATGAGACAAGAAAGATTAGCCGTTGAATGTGGTTACTTCCCAATCTTCCGTTACGATCCACGTAATGAAGCTGAAGGCAAACCAGCATTAACACTTGATATGAAGGATCCAGACTTCAGCAAACTTAGAGACTTCGTTATGACTGAAACAAGATTCTCACAACTTCCACGTGTCAACCCAGCCCACGCTGAGGAACTCTTAACAAAGTGTGAAAATTACGCGAAAGCCAGATTAGAAAGAATCAAAAAATTCGGTCTCTAATCCTAAACAATAAACCAATAAAGACGATACGAAAGTGTCGTCTTTTTTCTTTGTTTACATCTAAATTAAAAATAAATAAAGAATATTATTGAATATCTATGTATAAAAATGTATATTATTGGTAAGGAGGTTCTTTATGATTAAATGGTTTAATGTTAAAGACCGTAACGGTGTCGCGTCATTTTACGCAAATAACATCACTTTAAATACGACTGCGATGTATCTGCTAGATACAGCCTATAAAGTGCAAGTTGGTATGGATGATAAAAACAATGTTGTTATCCAACCTCTTACCAAAGAAGTCGTGGAATCTGGTGCGTTAGATGAATGTTGCTTACTTAAGATTGAATTCCATAAGAGTTTCGCCCGTATTTCGTCCGTGCAATTACTCAAACAAATTAGTGAAGTCTTAAGAATTCCATTCACTAATAAGCCAACACAATTTGAAACCACTTGGGACAGTGTGGAAAACGTCCTAACCATAAAGACAGGAGAAAAGTAGTATGCCATTTGAGAATTGGATGTGGGCTATCTGGCTCGGCATTATGATTGTCATGGTGATAGTCGAATGCATGGGTCCAGCATTAGTATCGATTTGGTTTGCCACTGGAGCATTAGTCTCATTAGTGCTCTCATTATTCTCACTCATCCCAGGAGTAACCATTCCATGGTGGGTGCAAGTAATAGTGTTCGTGGTTGTGAGTGCGATCACGTTAATAGCGTTAAGACCGTTATCGTTAAAGTATTCTAAAAAGAACAACACTATCAGCTCCAATGTTGATAGCTTAGTAGGTAAAAGAGGTTTATTAGAAGAAGAGATTAAGCCTTTTGAACCAGGCGTTTGTCGACTAAATGATGTCCTTTGGACCGCTATTAGCACAAACGGAAAAGAAACAATCGCTGCCAAAAGCGTTGTGGAAGTCGTTGCCATTCAAGGTAACAAATTATTAGTTAAGAAAGTAGAGGAAAACTAAGATGCCACCAGTAGTAACTGCGTTAATCATCATTTTATCAGTATTATTATTCATCTTTATTTTGGTAATCATTTGCAATATCAAGATTGTCAAGCAAACAGAAAAAGTCATCGTTGAAAGATTAGGTGCCTACCGCACAACATGGGGTGTTGGTATGCATATGTTAATGCCATTCTTTGATAGAATCGCTGTTAGAGTTTCTATGAAAGAACAAGTCAGAGACTTCGAACCACAATCCGTTATTACAAAAGATAACGTTACAATGCAAATTGATACCGTCGTCTTCTATGTTGTCACTGACGCGAAGTTATATGCGTACGGTGTTGAAAACCCAATGGCCGCGATCAATTACTTATCCGCGACTACATTAAGAAATATCATCGGTGAACTCTTACTCGATGAATGCTTAACTTCTAGAGAATTAATCAACGAAAAGATGAGAAAGATTCTTGATGAAGCCACAGACCCATGGGGTATTAAAGTTAACCGTGTGGAAGTGAAGAACATTCTTCCTCCAAAAGATATCCGTGAAGCCATGGAAAAACAAATGAGAGCGGAACGTGAAAAGAGAGAAAAAGTCCTTCTCGCTGAAGGTCAAAAACAATCCGCGATTCTCGTGGCCGAAGGTCAAAAACAATCACAAATCCTTACCGCTGAAGCGGAAAAACAAATGGCCATCTTACGCGCTGAAGGTGAAGCCGAATCCTTAAGAAAAGTTAAACAAGCTGAAGCTGATGGTATCCGTGCCGTTCGTGAAGCGGAAGCAGAAGGTCTCAAGATGCTCAATGCTTCTAAACCAACTGAACCAGTTGTAACCTTAAGATACTATGAATCTTTAGCCAAGATTGCGGATGGTAAAGCCACAAAAATCTTCCTTCCAAACAATTTGGAAAAGGCCGCTTCTCTTGCCTCAGTAGTAAAAGAAGTGATCAAGGACTAATTAAGGTTCATTTAAATCAAACAGTTTAAGAGGTGATGTTTACATCACCTTTTTTCTTACTTTTAACCCTACAAAAGAAATGTTGACATCAATAAAATCTTTTTTATATAATTTTATCGTAGGTTAAGGAAATATTTGTTTATGAAAAAAGATCTAAGAGAAGTAGAAGCTCTTGTGCAAATCGTAGATGAATACGCGCAAGTGCAAAAGAACATTGCCAACTTACCATGCGGCTATATCTCCGTCAAACAAATTAGCGGTCATACATATTGTTATCGTCAATGGCGTGAAGGAAAGAAAATCATTTCTCAATACGTCCCAGATGCTCTTTTAAGCAGCGTTAAAAGAAAAATTGCTGTTAGAAAAGAAAACGAAGCATTATTAAAAGTCATTAAGAAAGACTTAAAGAAAGCCACACGCAAAGTCGTAAAGAGTGGTCTTCTCACTGAAGAAGATGTTATTGCTTTACTTGAAGTCGCTATGCAAGAGGGCGATGTAAACGCTGAAGTTGAAAAGCGTTTAGCAAAATAAAACAAATTAGAACAAGTGAATCCTAGTGTTCACTTTTTCTTTGCCTATTTTTAAGTATTATGAATTATTTAGTTGTTCTTTCTGGTGTTCCTGGTAGTGGTAAATCTTATTTTTCTAATGCCTTAAGGGAAGATAAAGAAAAACATGTTTATATCATTAGTAGTGATCAAATTAGAAAAGATATATGTGGTAATCAACAAGATTTAAGCCAAGACCCTTTAGTGTGGAAAATCTTTTATTCTTTAATCAAAACTTATAGTGAAGATAAAGATGGAATAGTTATTTTGGATGCTACAAACGCAAAGAAAGAATATCGTTTAGATTTAATTAAACCATATAGGGAACTATATGATGAGATTGATTTAGTCGTGTTCCATATCGATAAAGATTTAACTTTAAAACAAAATAGAGAAAGAGAATATCCAATTCCTGAAGATGCATTATTAAGATTAATTGATAATTTTGAAATGCCTGATAAAGAAGAAGAGGAATTCTTTGATCATATTGACCTTATTACCGACCACAATATTGATAAAGTTATTAAACGCTACTAATTGTGTGTATAATGACAATACGTCATCGGGACGTAGCGCAGCTTGGTAGCGCACTTCCTTGGGGTGGAAGGGGTCGTCAGTTCAAATCTGATCGTTCCGACCATGTTAAATACTCCTTATTAATAAGGAGTTTTTTATTGTCATATAAATTCTTTGTCTTATCTATGATAAGTGCTAAAATAATATAAACGTTCGATAATTTTATAGGAGAACTCTATGAAAAATGTTAAAAAATTACTTTTATTAAGTGTTGGCTTTTTAGCCATGACCGTCACTGGTTGTAACAACAATGGTGGTGGCAACACTTCTAAAGAACCAGAAAAAGATCCAAACGAAGTTTCAGTCTTCCTTCTTTCTGGTCAATCTAATATGCAAGGTAACTCATCCTGTAGTGCCGCTAATTTATCAAAAGCATTTGAAGACTTAGGTCTTGAAGATTATGAAGAAGTCGCTGCTGGCATGAAAACAGTGCAATCCAGTGTCTATTGTGCGGGTTATGGTGAACTTGACCACACCAAATTAGAAAAGAATTCAAAACTTCAATCATATACAAACACTGAAAACCAATTTGCTGGTAAGTTCATTGATACTGTTCCAGGCTTTGGTAACTTCAATGGTACATCAGGCACAAATATGGGCCCTGAATTTGGTTTAGCCTATGCTCTAAAAGATCATGCTACTGAAGATAAACCAATCTTCTTAGTGAAGATGGCTTCCAATGGTTCAGGCTTTGCCCAAGGTGGTACACAATATAACTGGCCTTTAAAAGATGATAATGGTAACTTCCCAGAAATTAACTTATACGATACATTTGCCAAACCATTCTTAGAAAACAATCTCCAACTCATCAAAGATATGGGCTTAACCCCAGTTATCAAAGGTTGGGTCTGGCACCAAGGTGAAAGTGATTGCGATGGTGGTGTTAAAACCGCGAATTACGCCAAGAGATTAGGTGATATGGTTGGTAAATTCAGAGAAGATTTTGCTGAATATGCTAAAGAAAGCAATGGCGAAAATATCGCCTTCATTGATGGCATGGTCTATCAAGGCACAAATCCAAGATCTGCTTGGACAAAACCAGAAGACATGAATGCTCAAAAGCAACAATTCGCTGATTCTGGTGATATGAACTTCATCGTTGATACCTATGCTAACGCAGAAGAAAAGACTGATGAAAATGAATTAAAACCAGGTCAACCAGGTGGTGACAGCATGCACTACAATACCAAGAGTTCCTTAAGACTCGGCATGGCTTATGGTAAAGTCATCCTTGATAACAATTTATTAGACTAATCAAGCACAAATTGTTTAATGAGCACCTCGAAAGGGGTGCTTTATTTTTATCTATAAGCGCATTTATATAGGTATTTTTTCGAATATTTGATAAAATATCGAAGATTACACATATGGAAAAGAGAATTATTATTAAAGGCGCTAGAGAGAATAACCTCAAGAACATTGATGTTTCTTTACCTAAAGATTCATTAGTGGTTTTTTCTGGTTTATCTGGTTCTGGCAAATCCACTTTAGCGTTCGATACAATCTTTGCTGAAGGTCAAAGAAGATATATGGAATCATTATCTAGCTATGCTAGACAGTTCCTTGGTAACTTTGATAAACCAGATGTCGATGCGATTGAAGGCTTATCACCAAGCATCGCTATTGATCAAAAGTCTGTTTCTCATAACCCAAGAAGTACTGTTGGCACAGTTACTGAAATCTATGACTATTTAAGACTTTTATTTGGTCGTATTGGTGTTCCATATTGTCCAAATCATAACGAACCAATTATTTCTTTCTCAGTGACCATGATGACTGATGTCGTGATGGCTTATCCAGAAGGCAGCAAAATACAATTATTGTCCCCAATCGTTCATGCGGAAAAAGGTACACAAAAAGATGTCTTAGATAAGATTAGAAAAGACGGCTTTAACCGTGTCCGTGTAGATGGAAATATATTGACACTAGAAGAAGTGCCTGCTTTAGAAAAGAATAAAAAGCACAGTATTGATATCGTCGTTGACCGTTTAATCATCAAACCCGATGTCAGAAGTCGTGTCTTTGAATCAATTGAAACATGTCTTAACTTCTCTAAAGGTTTGCTTATTATCTTAAATGGGGATAACGAAAGATTATTATCCGATAAACATACATGCCCTAAATGTGGTTTCTCTGTTCCAAGAGTGGAACCTCGTTTATTCTCCTTTAACTCACCTTTAGGCTTCTGCCCTGATTGTCGTGGTTTAGGCATGAAAAGAGAATGCGATATTCGCAAACTCATTCCTAATCCAAAATTAAGTATTAATGAAGGCTGTATTAAATATTTAGCCCATATTGTTGGTAGTCAAAACCTTGAATGGACTGAATTTGTTTTACTTTGTAATTTATATAATGTTCCAATGAATAAACCTTGGAATGATTTAACAATGGAACAACAAAGAATCGTTTTATATGGTTCTCCTGTTGCTCATCAATACACACTTAAATCTAGCAGTGGTAACACTATGCATAGAAATCAAATCATCGAAGGCGTTAAAGCTAAGATTGAAAGATTATATAACGAGACTACATCCGATTGGATGAGAGACTACTATGAAACATTTATGAGTGATCATGAATGTACCACATGTCATGGTAGGAGATTAAATGACGCCGCTCTTAGTGTGAAGATTGATAATAAGAACATTTGGGATGTTTCATCTATGCAATTAAAAGACTTAAAAGCGTGGGTGGAAGCTTTACCAAATAAATTAAGCGAATCTGAAAACAAGATTGCGGATTTAGTTTTAAAAGAAGTTAGTAA
>Ga0256405_10001615_pt1 | contig 59869 bp, 54 predicted proteins | sample RumenRJG_02DNA_FD_189096 | JGI IMG/M metagenome (GOLD analysis project Ga0256405, IMG submission 189096) | Bovine rumen microbial communities from Lethbridge, Alberta, Canada - RJG_02 | ecosystem: Host-associated > Mammals > Digestive system > Stomach > Rumen | place: Canada: Alberta... | reverse complement strand
AATATCTTAATAGTACGATCATTTTAAATTATAATTTATCAATTATTTTGTATTTTTTTCTATTAATTTTTTACTATTTCTATATAAAGATGAAAATATTAAAGTAAATAACATAGGAATAACACTATATCCTGCATTATTAACTTTACCTACAAAAAGTAAGATTGCACCTATAAAAGTTAAAATAGTAAATAATATAGTTATACTTAAATATGTTTTTTTCTTAATTGTTTCTTTCTTTAAATTAAACATTTTACTTCACTCCTTAACAAATTACTATTTGTCTTTCTAATTATACCACATTTTTTTAATTTTAATTGAGCGTAAGATTACTATTTTCCGATTTTCTTAATTTTTAAAGGATTTTATAAGTATTTTATTTTTAAAAAATTTGTTGTATAATTAATTTATCAAAAGAAAACATTTTGACTTACTTTGAACTTTAATCGCTCCATAAAAAAATTCACATCGAGTAATTCGATGTTTTTTTATGGAGTGACCGTAAAAACAAGTTTTTTTTACAAAACCAAATCATATTTTATAAAAATACGAAAAAAACCAATAATTCAATACTGGTTTTCCTTGGTAAATATGCAATAAATTTATAAATTACGCGTCAAATATAAATTATTGTTTACATCGATATAAGTTTTGCATACTTATAATTATCTTTTTTCTATTTACAATAAGATGGCAAGATAACATAATATTAAATAAATATCATAAAATTATAATCTTCTTTAGTTATAATCTTTAGGTTTTAATTATATTCATAAAATATAATTTATAATATCGATTATAAAGTACTAAGCTATAATAATATGATGTTAACACATTATATAATATTATTGATGTACCACTTTGAAGAATAACGTTTTAAAATTATTCTTCTGATATCAAATAAGAATTATAATGTTATATAAATTGAATATAAAACGAAAGTTATATTAATTTGATATAAGTGATTGATACAATGTATAAAATATACATATACCGTTTATCTTATTTGACACTTTTATAATAGCACACTTCTACATTTTTTGCAATACTTTTTTTTAAAAAAAAATATCATTTTTTTATTTTTAATTTTTTTACAAATAAATATTGACATAAAATTAAAAAAATAGTAAAATTATAAATGTCTTGAGGAAACACCCAAATATGCGGGTGTAGTTCAATGGTAGAACTCCAGCCTTCCAAGCTGATAACGTGGGTCCGATTCCCATCACCCGCTCCATTAAGACATTAACCAAACTTAATTGTTTGGTTTTTTTGTACTCTGAAGCGGACCCTCACGTTATCTACAAAAGTTCTACTTCTAAACTAAACCCTCAATAACATACTAATTAAATATAAAAAGTCTAGAATTAATTTCTAGACTTTTAATTATCTATAATTATCAATTAAGGAAGTATCATCACAAGATACAAATTGAATTTCAGTATCACCCGTCATATAATCATTAGTTTCTTTTGAAGAAAACTCTGTTCTAACTAGCCAATCATTTTTAAGTTCATAATATGCTATACTTTCATATCCCATATGTCCAAATACAGATAATAATTTTCCATCATTCATTTTATATAAAATCGTATTATTATCAATTCTACCACTTACACTTCCAACAAAAACAATATAATTATTATCTTCATTACCCTTATTTTCATCATAAGTATAAATAGATGTATCCGCAATTAATTGATTACCAACTACTCCAGTAACATAAATAAATAATTCTGGAATATCATCATCATTTATATCCACTACTGAATATAAATTATCAGAAGTAGATAAATCAGATATTTTTTCCTTGTAATATGAAAGAATTTGAGACTTACTTACTGAACTTTTTTGCTTAACATCATTTTCATTTGAAGAAACATTACTATCATCACTTATTTGTACATCATCATTTGAATTATTTTTAAAACTTACAACTCCAGTTCCAGTTAAAACAACCAATACTGATAAAATAATAACAATTAAAACAAGTAACGCTATAATACCATTACCACTTTTTTGTTTTCCCACTTTTTAATCCTCCTCTACCTACAATAAAATTATAACACATTTTTTATCTTACATACACTTAATCATAAAAAAAGATAGAAAAATCTATCTTATTCTACACTATAAATGACAATACCACTAAATAAATTAGAAACACCACTTATAGTAAATACCTTATTTGCACTTTCAAAACCTACAAAACTATTAGAATTCATAGGTCCATTACTATCAGGAGGAGTCATTCCTTGCATATCAGTTTTATCATTCATATCATCAGGTCTTTGAGGTCTATTAGAATAATTATCATCTATATTAGGTCTTTCACCATCAGGCATTTCAGGTCTTTCACCAGTAAAATTACCTCTGCCACCAAAGCCCATGCCAGTACCAGTATATCCTAAAACAATACCATCATTAAAACTAGATATACTATCATAAAATCCATTAGAATCTTCACCTATAACATTACCATTCTTATATAAAGAATAATCGCCATCAACTAACTTACTAGAACTATAAACTAAATTAGAATAAGTTCTATCAGTCTTATAACTAAATATAGCATTATCACTACTATCAGTAAGTGTAATAACATCATCAGATAAAATCCTATCACTAAAAGATAAACCTATAAAACTTTGCTTAGAATCACTCTTAATCTCATCATACATGTCACCAGTAGCAATAACAGTACCTCCATTAATATAGGTACCATTCTCAGAATCAAGTCCAGCGTCACTTCCTGGATGAGATAAAGCAATAATAGTTCCACCATTAATAGTTAAAGTACCATTAGAATCAAGAGCATCACCCTCATCAGCTTCCATTTCAACAATAGCAGTTAAACTATTAACGTCAATAATCATATCATTTCTAACATTATCACCATTCTTAGTAGTAGTATTCAAACAATCATCAGAAGCATTAATAACATAATCACCAATACCACCACTAAAGACTAAATTACCCTTAGTTTCAATTCCTTCTTTACTACTTGTAACCTCTAAATATCCAGCACCTTCAAAATATAAATCTATATCAGAAGAAATCGCACCAGCACCTTTGTAAAAATAATAAGGGTCTCCATCCTTTAAATCATCAGTTGAAGCAGTAACTTTTGCGAATATTATATCATCAATTTGACTACTAGTATAAACACCATAATAATTAGTATACTTACTATACCATTCACTAGTTTCACCAGAATATTTATTAGAATAACTTGCTAACTCATCACTTCCAATTAAACTAACCTTCTTAAACTTACCACCTTCAATATAATTCCTAGTACCCTCTTTAGCACTAATAACTACTTTGTGATCAGTATAATTAATATCCTTATTATAAACATAAATTGCAGGTATCTTCTTAGAATCAGTATCAATATTAACACCATCTAAAACAATATTAATATCATCACTTATACCATTAGTATTAACTAAAACCATACCAGTTAAATCACCAGATAAAATAACTTCACCAGTAGTATTAATATTAACAGCACTAGTAGACAAAACATCAACATCAATATCATTACCATCATCAATAAAATCATCCAAGTCATAAGTCTTATACATATCTACACCATCAAAAACAAACTCAGTAACATAAACCAAAGGCAAATTACCAGACTTATAATCACTTACAAACGATTCAAAATCATCAATAGTATAAACTTTTAAATCAGTATAATTATTATTCTCCTTATAAGTCAAATCACTTAAATTAACAATAATGCTTTTACCCTTTACACTTTTATGATTATTAAACTTAAAAACAAGAAAAGCCTCCAATATTAAACATATAACCAAAACCACACTTACAATAATTGTTTTCTTACTCATATAATTCTCCTATCTAATAAAAATATAACACACATTAAAAAATAAATCTATAACCAAAATTGCATTTCACAAAAGTTTCAAAAAAAAATCCCGTAAAAACGAGATTAACCCTTAGAAAGTTCAACAACCTTTCTCCATAACAATGGTCCAACAACGCCATTAACATCAAAACCATAATCACTTTGTAATTTACGAACAGACTTCTCAGTTAATTCATCAAATATACCATTTACCCTAACACCAGGAATAGTTTTATCACGACGGCATATTTCATATAAAAACATCTGAAATCTTCTAACATCATTACCAACAGTACCTCGAACTAAAAAATAATCAGGATATAAATCATTAACAAACTCTTGATACTCTAAAGGAAATGATTTCAAAATAGTCCTATAAGCATTCTTTAAAACAGTCCAATCAGTATAATCAAATTCCCCTGTTACAGGTAAACCATACTTTTCTTGAAAAGCCTTTACCATCGTTACAGTATTATTATTATAAATAGAATTAGTAGGAAGTCTAGGAATATCCCTATCTAAAAAAGCAATCGCATCTAAAAAATAATGAATATATTCAACCTCAATACCAGTATCACCATACTTTAGTAAATCAGTATATAAGAAAGTTGCTTCCTCCTCACTTAAACCCTCAGAATATAAATCAGATAACTTCTTAACACTATTATAAACATACTTAATCTTATACCATGTACCCTTATCAACAACACCAGTAATAGGTAAAGAAAAAATCTGTTGGAACTTCTTTACTGCGTCCTCAGTTTCCTTATCAAAAATACCTAAAGAACCACTAATATCAGGAATAGCAGGATAATTCTTACGAATACGTCTTAAATCACGTTGAATAGCCAAAACTGGATTTCCTGCATAACCTAATCCAACAGGACTTCCAGGATAACCTTCTTCCACATCCCCTACAGGAGCATCATACTTAATAGAAATATCATTACCATAATAAGTCTTTAAAATATCCAAAGCACTCTTACCCTGATTAGCTAAACTTACACTACCCCATTGAGAAAGTCCATCACAAGTAGTTTTACGTCCATCACAATACCTCGTAAAATAAGGTTGAACTTGATTACCCTTAACAACATAATTATCAAAAATATCATTAACAATATCATCAATATTTTCATAAGTAGAACGATTTAAAGTATAAGTTTGATCATAAGTAGGACTAGAAGTAATATCAAAATTATAACCCTTACTCCTATACCACTCATTATAAACACGATTCAATGCAAAACTAATAATCGCATAAATATTAGCCTCCAAACTAGCACGAGGCCATGTAGGATATAACTCTGAAGCCGCAACATTTGAAATATAATCAGTAAAAGGAATAGTTATATCTTGAGCAGCTTGATCAGGTTCTCCTAAATGAACAGTAATATTAGTAGGAACAACAGGTAAACGAACAGCCATTATAAAGTCCCTCCATAACTAATATTAGGAGTAACATTAATATTCTGAACTACATAAATATTATCATAAACATTTACTTTATATATTCTATCAACACCTTCATAACTTGTATCAATATCATAAGTAGTAATTAAAGGAGCCATCATATTATCAGAACTACGAGGAACAGGTAAAGAAATTCTTTCAATAACACCAGACTCATTAGTTACGCCAGAAAAAAATATAACCTTATTACCACCTATATCTTTAGAAACCTGAACATTCATTCCACTAATAGGAACAGCCTGACTTGCCGCAAAAGCCCTAATCTTTAAAAAACCAACACCAGGATTCGCATTAATAAAACTCTTATAAAGTTCACTATTAACAAAATCTTTATCATCTATATTATAAGTCATAAAACCCCCTATATAATTAATTTCTGACCAACATTAAGTAAATTGCTACTTAAATTATTCTTACGCTTAATTTCATCAACAGAAACATTAAATTTACGAGCAATATTATATAAATTATCTCCCCTTTGAACAACATAAGTATTACCACTAGATCCAGGAATAATTAAACTCTGACCAATACTCAAATTAATACCATTTAAATTATTCAAACGAGTTATCTCACTAACACTAGTACCAAACTTACGAGCTATACTATATAAACTATCTCCCCTTTGAACAACATAAGTATTACTAGCACTTGGTGGATTAGAACCAGAACTACCAGAATCTGAAGAAATAGGAATCAATAACTGTTGACCAATACTTAAATTATTATTAACTAAATTATTCAAACTACTAATCGCACTAACACTAGTATTATACTGTCTCGCAATATTATATAAATTATCACCAGCTTTAACTACATAAGTAACACTAGGAACAATCTCTTCAGGAATATCAAAATCAGGACCAAAGCACTCCAAAACTTCACCATCATTAACCCTTAATCTAAGTACCTGACCAACACTTAAACTATTGCTAGGTAAAACATTATCGCTAATAATAGTATCAACACTAACACCATTATTAGCCGCAATACTATATAAAGTATCTCCTGATACAATTTTTATGTAACATTTTTAAATGTAAATATAATATCTATCGTTTTATCTTGATAGATATAAATCTTTTCCACTAAATTAATTATCAATTCTCTAGTTGGATTTTCAAGTGATAAAAATTCATTTATATATTTTTCTATTTGTTTGTTATCTATCTTGTTTTCTTCTATTTGTTCATTTTTAAGATTATCAATATTCTTTTTATTATTGTTTATTTCTTTTTTAATATTTTCACTTACTCTTAAGTATTGTTCTTCATCAATAATACCTTTTAATCTATCCATATATGTTTTATCTAGACTTTCAGTTAGTTTATTATTAGTTATCTCTAAACTTTCAATTTGTTTTTTTATCTTCAATGTATTATCTTCAAACTTTATATTATTAATAGATTCTTTTATCTTGTTTTTATCTAAATACTTTTTACATACATCCCTTATATTATCTAAAATAACATTTTCTAATACTTCATAATTATTTGTATGCGTTGTACAAACATGATATTTTGAATATGTTCTATAATAATCACAAGTTGTATAACTCCTTCCTGTTTTGTTTTGATATCTAATTGTTAGACGATGTTTACAATCTCCACAATATAAAAGTCCATCTAATAAATAAAACCTTTTCTTTTCTGGTCTTTTAACATTTTTAGGTAGTAGAGTTTGTACATAATTAAATGTATTTCTATCAATAATTGCTTCATGAGTATTCTTTACTATAATATAATCATCAGGATTATTTTTAACTGTCTTTTTCAGTTTATAATTAATCTTTTTAGTCTTACCTTGTACTGCATCTCCTGTATAAATTCTATTAGTTAAAATTGCTTTTATAGTTGTATCTACCCATACTCCATATTCTTGTGATATACAATTATTATTTATACATTTTGTATTCCATATATAGCTATAATAAGATGCTGGTGTTTTTATTTTTCTTTTAGTAAGTTCTTGAGCAATATAATGATATGTATTACCTTTAAGGGCTAAATCAAATATTAATTTAACAACTTCTGCTTGTTCCTCATTGATTACTAAATAATTTTTATTAGTTGGATCTTTTTGATATCCAAATGGACATCTACCTGAAACATATAAACCTTCTTTCATTCTAGAATGTAGACTACTTTTAATCTTTTTAGAAATATCTTTAGCATACATATCATTCATTATAGCTTTAAAAGGTGCAATATCATTATTTGTATTATCTATAAAAGTGTCTATACCATCATTAATTGCAATATATCTAATATTATTATTTGGAAAAAACTTTTCTATTAATTCTCCTGTACCTATATAATCTCTACCTAATCTAGACATATCTTTGGTAATAATCATATTAATTTTTCCTAATTCAATATCTTTCATCATTCTTTTAAATGATGGCCTATCAAAATTAGTTCCAGAAAATCCATCATCAACATATTCATCAACAATTATATAATTGTTTTCTTTAACATACTGATTAAGCAAACTTCTTTGACTTACAATGCTATCTGATTCTACGTTACCATCATCTCTTGATAATCTTATATAAAGCCCTACTTTAAAACTACTATTCCCTACCATTAATTACTACTCCCTTCTATCTGGGAATAATGAGTATGATTACATGGTAGTTCTCTATCTAAATAATTGCAAGTTATGTTTAATCTCTTTTGTAATTCTATTTTTAATACTTCAGTCATTATTTCATTTAAAGAAATAGATGCATCTTTAAATTTCAAATTAACTTTGTATTTAACCATAGACTCCCGTACCTCCAATTAATTCTATGGTTTTTATTTTTGTAATATTACTTGGTATGATTTCTGCATACCCAATAATATTACTTAATCTCATAATCCTCCTTATTCATAAACATCATCTCCTCATTAATAAGGATTTAAAGTATTAAAAAAATCATCCTATTACCTAATTTTTCGTTAGATTTTATAGGATGATTAATTTTTATTTGTTTTTTATGATTTTATTTTTGTATTTTATTTATAATATCCTTTCCTACATATAAATTTATCCATTGACGCTAATACACCAGGTAATACAAATAAAATTAATATTACTGCAGCAAATGTACCTTGAGAAATTGTTTCACATATCTTTGCAGCAATTGCTGATGCAAATCCAGCTACAACTAATGTAACAATTATAAGTATTGAAGATGAACTAATTATTGTATGAATAGACCTATTATATGCATTGATAACAGATTCTTTTACTCCCATTGTTAACCTTGACTCTCGATAATATGAAGTATAAACAATTGCATAATCTATTGTTGCTCCCATAAGTATTGCTTGAACTATTAACAAAGATATAAAATATACTGATCCACCTGTTATAGAAATAGCACTCATAGTTATATAAACTGCAGTTTGAATAATTAAAACTAAAACAAATGGAATTATTAAATCTTTAAATGTTATGGCAACTACAATAAATATAAATATCATAGTTAATATCGTAATTTTATTTAACTCACTATTAAATGTTTTACTCATTTCAACTGCCATCGGAGAATGTCCTACTACATATATATCATCTTTATTACCAACATCATCTTGTAACTTATTAATAAACTTATATGCATCTTCATCTTCAAATGCATATTTTGTGTTTAATACTGCTCTTGAATATTTATCAGATACTATTAATTTTTTTGATTTATCCACTGTCTTTTTAGAATTTGTTATTGTAGTTCTTTTTTCAAAACTTATAAAATCATCAAATCTTGAATCTGTTAAAATATCAGAGTTTAAGTAATTAACAAATTCTTCAATAGTCATCTTCCATGATTCATCATACTCATTATTACTTCCATAATACATGTATACTAGTTCCACTAATGATTTATCTAAATCATCACTCAAAATGTTTAATAAAGCAAAAGCTTCTGCAGATGTATATTTTGTTCCATTTAATGAATTATTCATAATCTTATTTATTGTAGTTAATTTTTCTTTTTTTGTAGCATCAAAATTTTCTGAATAATCTTTATTATTCATTACATCTTTCACAATAAAATCAACATAATCCTTAAGAGAAATTTCCATATTTGATTTAATATGTTTTGAATTATATAAACTAAATAATAAACTCATAGTATCATTATTTATATTTAATAGTGAACTTAAATTAGAAGATGAATATTTTGTTTGGTCTAAAGTTCCTTTCATTACTTCTCTAACAAGTGATAATTCATTAATTGAGGAATTAGTTAATTTACCTTTTAACAATTCATTATCTTTATTTTCTAATATTAAGTTTGCAAATTCTAATGGGGTCATTGTTGTTGGACTATTATTATAATCATAAACTCCAAATATCTTATTCACTTCTTGCTTATCCGTTCCTGTTATATTACTTATTTCCAAATAATTATAAGTAGTATTTGTATTATTAACTATCGTGTATGCTAAATTTAGCATATTGCTAGCTGTAGATAATTTATCAGATAAAAATGGATTTGATTTATTTTCATATAGAAAGTTAATTAAATCTTTAATTGATATATTTTTTAAATTACCATTTTGATAATCATATACACCGTAAACAACACTCACAATAGTTTTATTTTGAGATAAAGCATTTGTTAGTTCATCTACGCTATATGTTGTAGTAATATTGCTCATTATATATTGTGCAGTGCCTAATTGTGATATTTGATTACTATTTAGCTCAGAAGTTATTTCAGGAGTTTGTAATAATGTATTTACAAATTGTAATGGTGTCATACTATAACTGCCAGACAAATCTCCAGTTATTGCATAATTCAATTTTACACCAGTTTCTGAATCTATTCCAAACATTGAATATAGATTACTATTAGGAAGTTCTGTATCATAATACAAATTCAACGATATAATTGTTTGTAAAGATTTTATAGTATCTTCACTAAAATATGTTTGGTAAGCATCTTGATTAGACATATTTAATGCAACATTTGCAAATCCATTTAATGTTAGTTTAGAATTTGAATTATATCCTGTATAGTAAATATATAAAAGTGTCATTGTATTATCATCTAAACTTAAACCTAAATTATTAAATGATGTCTTCATAGATGGCACATCTATCTCACTAGTAATTATTTGTTCACTACTTAATGTAGATAACATCTTTAATGAATTAATAGTACTTTCATCAAACATATCTTTATAAGCATCTTGATTAGACATATTTAGTGCAAAATTAGCAAATTCGTTTAATGTCATCTTTGTATTACTCTCTGTATTTACTTTGTAGAATAAAAATAATTGTTCAATCAAATTTTTATCTATTCCAAAAATACTAGATAATTCACTTGAATTCATCTTTTTATTTATTTTATTTGTATCTGCAAAATTTTGTAACTGTTTTAATTTTGAAATTGTAGTTGAATCTAAACTTGATGAATATTTTGGATCATTTGCTACATCATTAAGCATAAAATCAACAAAATCTTTAATTGTCATCTTAGTATCAGCATTTTTACTATTGTAGTAAATTAAAATATTATCTGCATCATCTTTATTCATTCCTAAAATATCTGCAATTTCTGCTGTTGTTCTATTTTCATTAATTAGAGATGATGATGTAAAGTTTTCTAATAAATCTAAATTATCTCTAGTATCCTTATTTAATGAATCACTAAAATTATCATTAGTATAAATATCTGATTTAATAAATGAAATAAATTCATTTAATGTCATTTTATTATTTGTATCTTTATTGTAATAATTGTAATAAATAAGTTTAATTAAATATTCTTCTATTTCTGTATCTTGACCTAAATCTTCAAATTTCTTGTTTAATTCATCATAGGCAAGTTTCTCATTAATTGTATTAGAATAACATAATACTTGATCTATTTTTTCATCTTTTTCTAGTTCTTTACAATAAGATGAAATTATCTCTTCATACTTATTATTATAAACAATTGCTACTTGGTTTGTTGCAGGAAATACTGCACCAACTTTGTCTTGCTGTGATCCTGTAAAAAGAATTCCAATATTTCCTTTAAGTAAGTATGCAGCAATAAATAAAAGAACTATTAAAGCAGATTGAATATATCTAGTTTTATATATAAAATTACCTAATTTAGTTAAATTAAACTTTGGTGATTTTTTCTTAGTCTTTTCAATCAAGTTATCAAATATTAAAAGTAATGCTGGTAAGCAGAAGAAGATACTTACTAAACTAAGTAATACTCCTTTTGCTAATACAAAACCTAAATCTCTACCAATCGTAAAACTCATAAATACAAGTGCAAGTAGGCCTACAATTGTTGTTACTGAACTACTGGAAATAGCTTTAAATGAATGATATAATGCCTCTTTCATTGCATCTATTTTGTTAGAATGAGTCTTTTTTTCTTGCTTATATCTATTAGATAGCATAATAGAATAATCCATAGAAAGAGCAAGCTGTAAAATTGCAACAATAGAATCTGTTATCGAAGATACACTATCAAACATAATATTAGTACCTTTATTAATAAATACTGCTATTCCTATTGAAATTAAATATAACCATGGTTCAACATAAGAATCACTAAACATTATCAGTATAACCATTGCACAAGCTATTGCAACAACTACTATCCATAACTGTAAAATAGGTTTATTTTCATCATATATAGAACCACTCATACCAGCTGTATTAAAATTATCTTTAACATAATTATAAACATTAGAAGCTGTTTCTGAATGATCATAATCATCTACATTTAATACATATAAAGTATATTTGTCTTTATTGTATTCATCCGTATTTTCATAAAGAACTGAGCTTACACCATTAATGTTTTCCAATTTTTTTAAAGTATCTTTTTTTTCAGTATCTGATAAGTCTTTAAACATGACATTAAGTACAGAAGAATCCTGTTCTGAAAATTCCTCCTCCATAATATCCTTACCTATTTTGGTTTCAGATGTTTTAGGCAAATACTTCATAATATCTTCATTAATATTAACTTTAGTTGATAAATATAAACTAAAAACTGCTAATAATATAAATAGTGTTAGAAGAACATATCTTCCTTTCACTATAAAATTTGTAATTTTTCTCATGTTTACGCCTCCATTTGTATAGTTTATTGCTAATTTTAAAATAAGTACACATCACTATGTTATTTTTTGTTGGATAACAAACAGAAGTTAATAATATATATATACAGTTATCAAACTTTTTATTTGATAATTGCTTTCTTAAAAAGAATGATATATAATTAAATTCAGGTGATTTTATGAAAAACAAAATTGATTTAAGAATTATCAAAACAAATAAAGCTTTATTTGAAGCATTAATTACATTGATGGAACAAAAAGACTTTGAAAAAATTAAAATATCCGATATATGTGATCAAGCTTTAATTAATCGTTCAACATTTTATGCACACTACGAAGACAAATATGACCTCTTATTAGCAATGATAAATGATTTAAAAAATAATTTAGAAAACGAACTGAAGAAAAACAAAGAAGAAGATATATCAAAAAACTATTTTATGGAATTACTAAAAATATTAATTAATCATGTTGATGAAAAAAGAGAAACTTATAATTCTATACTTAAAAATGACAAAAATGGAATTATAATGGATTTTTTAATTGATGTTAGTTATAGAGATTTAACTAGTAGATTAAAAAATGATAATATAACATTTGTTATTCCGATAGATGTTATTACAAAATTTTATATAGGAGGTATTGTAAACATAGGCATCGATTGGGTTAAAAATAAAGATAAATATTCAAAAGAAGAATTATTATTATATTTTGATAAATTAATTCCTGACAAAATTTAAATAATTATAATTACTTTTCTAAACATATATAAAAATAGGGTTAATTAAATTTCACCCTATTTTTTTCTCTTGAACTCTTCTGAAATTCTTTAATATCAATTTTCAATTATTCATATTTAATAATAATATTATTTTCTTTAGCATATTTTTTTATCATTTAATATTGTCTAATTGAATAGACATCGTCTATAATTACTACTCATTATTCCCCATAAAAATCGTATCACCTGGTTTAACCGTATAACTTATATAATTAGGCATAGTCATCTCATCAGGTTTAAAATAATTTTCAGGAATTCTTATAACCTGACCAACACTTAAATTATTATTCTTCAAATAATTTAAATTAATAATATCTTGAACAGTAGTATTATACTTCCGAGCTATACTATATAAACTATCACCTGGTTTAACAGTATACATAAACATATTATCAGGATTAACACCACTTTTATTAGGAATCCTTAAAACAGTACCAACAGGTAAATTACTACCCTTTATCCCATTTAATTCAGCAAGTTCAGTTACAGTTACACCAAACTGATTACTTATACCATACAAAGTATCACCTGGTTTAACAGTATAAGTTTCATACATCATATCACCTCTATTAAAAGATATGACTAAAAGTATAAATATTTACAAAATATAAATCAAATCAATTCATACTTTCTAGAAATAATCCTATCATCAGAACAATATTTAATTATATATTCATTATCTTGCTTACAAATAATTATTCCAATTGTCTTATCATGATTAACCTTTTTTAAATTTTCATCTATATAATTCATATAAACTTGTATCTGACCAATATGTTCTTTCTTTAATTCAGTAACTTTTAACTCAATAACAACATAACAATTATATTCTATATTAAATAATAACAAATCAATGTAATTATACCTATCACCTAATTTAATTGGATATTCATTTTTTATAAATGTAAAACCTTCACCTAACTCTCCTAAAAATGATGGAATATCTTCAAGAATAATTTTTTGAAGAATCTTCTCTGAAATTTTTTCTGAATCATTATTATTTCTAATCATTATAGGATTTTTAATAAAACCAGATACATCTATATTTTTTCTTTCAGTTAATTTAAGTTTTGTATCATCAGATAATCTTTCATACTCATTAGATTTAATCTTTTCACGAAGCTTTCTAATCGATAATTTTTGTTCTTCAACTATTTTTATATAATAATTTACCTTATTAATATCCACATATGGCAGCAATTCAACATAATGACTATATGACAAATTTGGCGACACTGTCGCCAGTTTTTGAGCCAATATATAAAATTTTTTCATTTTATTAAGAGATGAAGTATCATATTTAACTTTCAACTCGTCAGTTAATCTTTTTGAAATTTCTTTAATTATTCCTTCACCATAATGTTTCCCAGCTTCTAACAATAACTTGCCAACATTATAATATCTTTGCAATTCATATTTATTTTTACTATAATCCTTTATACTTTTATTGATTTCATTATTTACTAACTCATTTTTTATCTCATTGTAGTAATCCATTTATTATCACCCTATAAATATCATACGACATAAATTTAAAAGTTCCTAAAAAACAACTTAAAAAAGTTGTTTTACTATTTAATTATTAAATACAATTATTTCTTCTCATACGATAAGAAAATACTTCAAATCCAAGTTTCTTATATAAATTATAAGCATCTTTATTATCTACAAAAGAACCTATTTCAACATACTTAATATTCTTTAAATCACACCATTTATAGAATTCATTTATAAGATTAGTGGCAATACCATGTCTTCTATAATTATCCTTAACATACAAAGCATCTATTAGCCCTACATTTTCATATAAAAGTTCACCTGCTTGTTCTTTTAAAAAACCATAAATAAATCCAACAATTTCATCACCACTTAAAGAACATATTAAAACATTATTTTCTTTATTATAAATTTCAGTATAATAATTATTAACCACAAAGGTTTCCTTGATATTACTATCATATTTTCTTTCTGACATAATAAGTTCAGTCAATAAATTATCACACTGTTTTGCATCATCATAATTATCAACAATTTTATATTGAACCATAACAACTACCTCCTTAATTGACTACTATTATACTTATCAATTACACTCACAATTTCTTTCTTAAACTTTTCATTATCTTTTATCCAAGATAAAATAGTATTCCTATCATAATTTTCAAAAATATACTTACCAAATGAATAAGCAATAGCATAACCATCTATCTTATCAAACTTCTCATTTAATTCTTTTAATGTAAAATTATCATTACACTCATGTTGATTTTCTGGATTACCTATATTAGTAGCAATTACTTCCCAAAACCAACCTGGATTCTCAGAATTTAAATATTGTTGGCATAAATGAGTAAATTCATGACATGCATTATAACAAAATTCAAGAACAGTATAATTTTTATAATCATCCTGTTTTTTAACTAAATCAAGTGATTGCATGTTAATATTACCATCTTCAGTATTCGCAATCATCCAATTTTCATATTTTCTTTCAAGGTTTTGTCGTCTAAATGAATCCTCTAAATTCTTTTTATACTCTTCTAAATTATTATAAAGTTTTATTACAATTTTTCCATCATAAACAATACCGAAGAAATCACAAATAAAAGGAGATCTTTCATTAATAGTTTTTACTAACAATTCAATATATCTTTTATCACATTCATTATAATAAATAATAAATTTTTCATCTTCATATCTCATACTATCACTTTCCTTTTTTATTTTCTACATAAATTATAACAAATTATTTGACAAAACAAAATAATTATAATAAAATTAAGACGCCAAATATAAGGAGGATTATATGTTAGAAACTATACAAAAAGATGAAGAAGTAAAAGCAATCATAAATAACGTAAATAATGTAATAATCATAAATAACTGTGGATGTCATGGAATGGGACATATAACAAGAGTAATGAACTATGTAGAAACAATACTAAAAGGAATTAACTGTGATGAACATACAATAGAACTCGGAAAAATAGCTGCATATCTACATGATATAGGAGCAATCATGGGAAAACAAGGGCATGCAGAAAGAAGTGCTGAATTCGTAAATAACTATTTAACAAAACTAAATATGAATGAAAATGATAAAGAATTAATAGTAAACGCAATAAAAAATCACTCAAAAGGATCAGAAACAAAAATAGGAGCTGCACTTACATTTGCTGATAAAATAGATATGCAAAAATCCAGAATGATGAGATTCAAAGAAAATAATTATTTCCATGATAACATTAAACATATGCTAGATGTACAACTAACAGTAGATGAAAACAATATTATAGTTAATATTATTACAGATGGAACATTTGACTATAATTCTTTAAAAGATTATTCAAAAATGATAACTAAACCAATAGAAATGTCAAAACATTTAAATAAGAACTGTATATTTCAAATAGATAATAAAGAAATAGATTTATATAGTATAGTAACAGAAAAGAACAAACAATTATAGTTTGTTCTTTTATTTTCTAACTTTATACTTTAAATGAATATAAGAATTCTTAAGTCTATTGCACTCAATTAATTCAAGCGCTCTTAATTTACTTAACTCAGAAGAATTCTTAATAGATTCTCCATCTATAAGTGTAGGAACATCCTTACCACCAATTAATAATGGAGCAATAACAATATTAACATAATCAATCAAATTATCTCTAACAAATAAGCCATTCATACTACCACCAGATTGAATAGTTAATCTGTTAACATTGTAATCATTATATAAATCCTCCAACATTTTGCTTAAATCTAAATCATCATAAAATAATATATCCAAATTAGAATATTTATCATTCAAACTATACGCAACATGATCTTTATTAGTAGTAACTAATATTAACCTCTTAACCCAATGACATAAATAATCAATACCCTTTTCATTTAAATGAGGTTTATTATCAATAATAATAAAAGTTACATCAACTTTTTCTGGATACTCAGTTTTATCATTAACACCTATTTTTTCCATTACTCTACCAGTATTCAAAGAAAAAAAATCAGTATCACTTTCTAACTCATAATATTGATGCAATCCTTCTTTTACTCCATCAATCCTTGGAAAATCCTTATCAACATCCAAACTATCATTATTGCCAGTACTAATTTTTCCATCAAGCGATTCCAACATGAATAATGTTGTTATTGGTCTAGCCATAACATTCCTCCTATCATATACCCATTATAACAAAAGAATAGATAAAACAAAAGCATTACCTATTCTTTTTAGAAATAAAATTATTTAAAATTATTTAAAATAATCCATCTTTTTAATCTTCATATGAATATCATCAACAGCTATTCCATTACTCTTTTTAACATTCTTAATAACATCATATTCAATAAAACCAATCTTCTTATAACAATGAATTGCCCTTGCATTATGAGAAAACACTTTTAAACAAATTTCATCAAAATTCAAATCATTAAAACCATATTCAACTAATCTCTTTAATATTTCAGTACCATAATGCTTATCTTGAAAATCAGGAGTAATGCATATTCCAATCTCTGCACTTACATCATCAATAATCTTAAAAGAAACATTACCAATAAAATTACCATCAGCTTTATTAATAACTGAATAAGTATTTTCGCCATTATAACCACAAGACTTAACCCATTCGACCTCATCCTCATAATTATAAATAGTTGGTTTCATAGAAACAAAATCCTGAATATTTGGATTATTAATCATAATTAAATAATCATCAATATATTTCATATCAACATTAACAAAATAAACCCTTTCAGATTCAAATAAAATATTCATATTATCACATCCTTTCATATCGATTCCGTACAAAAAGATGAAAAAAAACACGGAATCACAATTAAGTGACTCCGTATTTTATTACGTGTAAGTATAAACCCGAGATAGCTCAATAAAATATCTTATATCTCCTCACTTGATATAGATTATACACGTTTTTTATAATTTGTCAAATCTTTTCCATTAATAGACTTATTAATAGTATCCTTAAGAACAATTCCAAAAGTCATACCTGTCAAAGGAATGCCCATATCACCAATACTATTTATCGCATCCATTATATCCTCTTTAGTGGCTTCATAATAAGAAATAACATTACCATCACTATCCCATTTACAAGGAAAACTCATCTTAGTAGTATATAATTTATCGATATCTCCACCTTCAATAACTCTATCACCTTTGTACTTTGCAAAAAAACGAGAAACATTAACAGAATCATCATGAGATATTATATCACCTACAATGTCATTAAACCTCGGTTTATTTAAACTAGTACGCTTATAATAATCAACTAAATCAAATTCTCTAACATCACCATTAGGTAGTACTACACCATTATTAATTAAATTAACGATTTCCAAACAATTACCTAAAAGTAGATTATATTCTTCAGCCTTAATAGAATCTATAAACTCAGAATATCTTTGATAAATAGGATGATTATGCTTATTCAAAACTCTCAAAGAAAACTCAAAAGCCTCCTTATCATCAACATTATTACCAAAATACTCATCAATAGACCTACAACCACTATCTAAAAATAATTGAACATTAGTGACATACGAATCCATATTATTAACTTCATTATCAGTAATTTCCTGTCTTTTTTGGTCAGCTAAAAACTCTTTCTTAGTATTATAGTAAACTTTATAACCAGAAATAAACTTATTACATTTCTCTTGATCAGCCTCACTTAAAAACCTAATCCTACTCGATAAACAAACCTGATTCATAGAAGGAGTAACCTTATTAAAAAACTTAACTCCATAAATTAAATTAATCAATCCATTTAAATTCCTATTATCACCACAAATAAGATCAGATAAATAACCAGAGCGTAAATAAAGTTCCCTATACATAGCTATAACATTAGAATAATTACTGATATCACTATACTTAAATTTTCTATTATCAAGTAACTCTTTTAAAGTATCATCACACTCAAAACCAGTTAACTTATAATTGCAAAAACTCTTAAAAATAGAATAATAATTTTCCTCAAGATCATTCAAAGAAATCTGTAAATCATTAGATAAATAACCAACAGTATACTCTAAAGCTTTTCTTCTACTCATAGAAGTACTTATTTGATCAAATAGCTTAAATAACTTCTCATAATCAGAAGAATCATAAATCTTTACATTCTTAAAATCATACTTGCAAAAAATCTTAGAATAACTACTATTAATCTTTTCTAATAAATAAATATCATTCAAAGAAAACTCAGTAAGTAAATTCTTACCAATCATATTAGAATCAGAACACAAATTCTGGCAAAATAAAGCCTTTGTATATTTAACAATAGAATTAAAAGAAGATAACTTTATTTTCATATCATCATACATTATGGAATAAAGCTTATCACTCTCACCATATTTAGAATAAACCTCTATTATCCTCTTAAGTGAAGTAATAATAGCGTCATACTTAACCCTATAATTCTTAATTGCAGTACTTTCTTCATCTATAGTTTTAGAACTCTTATATGCAGAAATAATATTTTTAATCTTCGCACTTTCTTCCTTAGAAAAAAACCTTAAACCTCTCAAATCACCAACAAAAGAAATATAAGAATTAAATATGCGTTCTCTATCATCATCAGAATAATCTAAAGGATTATTAATAACACTATTAATACTAGATAATATAACATACGAATCATAAAGTTTAACAAAATTACGTGCACTACGTCTTATATCACCTATAATAAAATTACAAGAAAATATTTTCTTAAAACGTTCCATAATAAAAGGACTATACACTAAAAATTGAAGTTTATCTTTATCAATGTTTTCATATAATTTAAAAACCTCATTAAAAAATAAATCATCAGGAAGTCCCATATAATCCGTATATCCCATAACTTCTCCCCCTTAAAGTTAGAAATTATTATACATTTTTATTAAAAAAAGTCAAATTTTATAACAAAAAAGATTGATGACTAACACCAATCCTTATCCACACTAATTAATAACGATTCTTTTTAAAAATCTTATTCTTAATTAATTCTTTAACATAATTATTTTTTTTATCAATTTCTCTCTCAATTTCTTTTTTTAAATCATTTGAGCCGCAATTTTCCAAATCTTCCAATGTCCATATTTTTCTTTCTTCATCATAATACTGCTTCATTAAGTCTAGCAACCCTTTTTTCACAATCAAACATTCATTATATACATTCAATACCTTATTTAAATCTTCCAAATCAATCTTACATTCAGAAAAATCACATTTCAAAACTGTATCAAAATTTATTCCAACTTTAGCTAAACTTTTTTTTAAAAACCTTATCAGAATCTTTTAAAGTTTTTCTTATAATTTTTATCTTTTCTGATACACTAATTTGTTTTTCAATTTTCATAGAAACAAGAACTACAAATAATGCATCTCTAGTTTTCTTTAATTCATCAATAATATCATCCGCTAATTTTCTAATACTATTTGTACTTTCTTTAGTATTATCAGTTGATTTAGCAGTTTCCCCACAAGAATTTGATTTACTGCTTGATTTTGGCTTTGAACTAGTCTGTCTCCTAGTACTAGATAATTTAGAATCATATTGTCTTCTCTTAGAAACATCACTCAAAACAGAATAAGCTTCATTTAATAATTGAGTCATCCTAACAGAATCATTACCAGGATTCATATCAGGATGCCATTTACGAATCAGTATTTTAAAAGCCTTTCTAATTTCATCTTGAGTTGCTGTTTCAGAAACACCAAGAATTTCATAATATGTCTGCATACTATACCCCCACTTATACCTGAATATTATACATTTTTATCAGAAAAAGTCAAACCTTAATATCCATACCTAACAAAACTAAATACAAAACAATTAATATAGAAAACAAGATAAATAAAAACTTATTAACCTTACCATTACTATCACATAAATCAAAACAAATTCTAAACTTTGAAGGATAAAATAACGCAATACCCTTCTTATTAAATAAATCTAAAAAAATATGACTTAAATGAGAAACAAAATAAGGAATAACAACATTAAATCCAAAACCATAAAATAAAATCCCTGTATAAATAAATAATCCTAATATAGAATGAGTAAAAGATCTGTGACTAGACTTACTACCAAAATAAGCAATAATAATAAATAAACAAATACTAATCAAATAACTAAATATATCATACTCTTTTATCTTACAATATAAATCAATATCAAAAAAATACTTAATTAAAAAACTCATTAAAACAATAGTTATCAAAGAAGTCATTAATCTGTCAAATAACTTATCACTAGTAGAATCCTTCAAATCAACATCAGGAACAAGTCCACCTAAAGAAGCAACTCCACAAGTAATAAGTAATTCAGAAATATTATCAGGTTTCATTAAATATAAAGAAACTAAATTTGCACACATAACATGAGTTTTCTTTTCCATCCTACCACCTTAACAATTATACCATAATAAAAAGTGAAATAAAATATTTCACTTTGAATCAATAATAATAGTAGTTGGACCATCATTAATTAAACTAACCTTCATATCAGCTCCAAATATTCCCTTTTTAGTTGGAACTATAGAATTCAATTTATCACAAAATAAATCATATAACTTAACAGAATCATTTCCATTCATAGCCTTAATATAACTAGGTCTATTACCGCGAGAACAATCACCATATAAAGTAAACTGACTAACACATAAAATAGAACCAGATACATCACAAACACTCAAATTCATAACACCATTACTATCCTCAAAAATTCTTAAATTAACTACTTTATTAACTAAATAATCAATATCAGAAATAGTATCTTCATGAGTAAATCCAACTAAAACCATCAAACCTTTATCAATACTAGAAACAATATTCCCATCAACAGAAACACTACTTTCTATACACTTTTGTACAACAACTCTCAAACTACTACCTCCTAATATAATCATTTTCATTCGGTTTAACATAACAAATATCTCTATCATCAATAGAATGTAAAGAAACACGATTAGAAGTATCTATATCATACTTATTAGTTCTAACAAGAATGATACCTAATCCAAACTTTTTCGCACTAATTATATCATTCTCACAAATTTCATCATAACAATAAATCGCAAATGGAAGAGGTTTTCCTAACTTAGAATTAAACTCATCATTTCTCGTTTCATTAGGCTGACTAACAACAAGTTCATTATAAGAACTTGAAACTCCAACAAACTCATCTGGAGTATAAAGCCTATTTATCCTATCAGTACCATTATTAGAACTTGGTATATCTGTTTTATCTCTGTAGTAATTAGAATAAGAATCAACCTCGAAAACATGAACCAATTGTTCAAATGGAATCTTATCAAATGCCAAATTATAATATAAATCAGTATCAGAAAAAGTATTTAACTTATTACTTCCATCAATAGAAAAAGAACCACCATCACGATTAACATGCAAATCTCTTTCACTCAAAACCTCATCCTTACGAGCAGATAATGACTTAACCAAAACAAAAAACTTATTTCCATTCATCTCATAAATAGGGACACCATATTCTATAGATAAATCTTTATTAATATATTTATTAGAACTCTCCTTATTCAAAATAGAACCATTAAACATCTGAACCATTTCTTTTCTAGCTATTCTAAAATCATCATAAAACTTATTTTCCATATCAAGATTTTTCAAATCATTAAGTAAATCTCTCTTTTCAGAGATACTCATCTTGTCCAAAGAAACAATTCGAGAATACATTCTTTTATCAAATGTACTTAAAACACTAGTTGAATTATTAAATCTAATTAACTCATTAATATCTAAAAAGACATTAGAAGTATAATCACGAAAAACATAGTCAATAACCATATCCGTAGTAACATAATTCATACTCTTTGTAATTTTTTTCTCAACAGCATTATCATCATATACTTTAGATAAAATAGAATCATATCCACCAAAAGGATTTAAAAAGTCATCAAAAACATCACTAGGATTTTTTCCACTTTTAATCACCTTTAACATATCATGATATATAAGCAAACACTTCTCCAAAAAATAATCATAAAATTTTCTTCTCAAATTCTCAATTTCAGAAACATCATTATTCTTGCTTAAATTATTAATAAGATTACGATAATTCCTAACATTATACATAGAACAAATCTTATTAACTAAAGATTTATTTAATAATCTCTCAGGAATTGACATATCCTTACTAAATAAATCAAGTAACTCATAATAATTATAATTATCAAGAGTAGAAATCCTATCAATAATAATTTTAGAACATTCAGTTTTACTACTTATAAGTAAATCATAATAATACTCACTTAAATCGCAATTATTAATAACATAAACTTGAGACTCTTCATTTAACATATTAAATACACGTTTAACATCCAAATTATTAGAAATACAATAATTAATAAACTTATATGCCTCAATCTCTTTTAGATAAAAATAATAATCATTTAATTCTACAAGCATTTCCAAAAACATTTTATTATCAAACAATTTAGAAATATCCTTACCACAACTTATAATACCATTAATCTTATTCAAATAATGATCACTACCACGTAAAATAGATAATCCTTCATTATCCAATAAATTATAAATCATTTCACTAGAAACACTATTGTCTTGACAAAACCAAGTTATTTCATGTCTACTAGGGTTACATATAATATTCCTCTTAATATCAATATTTTTAAAAATACTAGGATTATGAATTCCTTCAAATAAATATTGTCTATAATCCATATAATCACCTATTACTATAAAAAAATTATAACAAAAAATAAACATTTTTACAATTGTTCTATACTAACTCCAGGATAATAATGTAATAAAATATCACTATAACTATATCCAGCCTTACCCATACCATTCGCGCCATATTGGCTCATACCAACACCATGACCATATCCTCTAGTAGTAATAACAACACCCTCATCATTCTTAACAATATCAAAGTCAGCACTTCTCAAACCAAGCATACTTCTAAAACTAACACCGCTAAACTCAGTTCCACCAACACTAACACTACTAACCCTTCCACCACTAGTATGACCTAAAATATTAAATTCAGTCACCTCATTAACACTAATACCTAACTTACTAGAAATATCACTATAACTAAAACTTTTACTAATAGAAAAACTAGGATTGCTATTGTCATATACACTATCAACACTAACCAAATATGGATAAGAATTACCCCATACATTACTAGAATCCTCAGTCCTACCATTACTAGTTGAATGATATACTGCCTCAATATAATTACCATTATAAGTTAAATAAACACCTTTAGTACTATTAACTGCATCCTTTATTTTACTGTAATAAGAACTATAATTACTACCCCAAATACCAGCTAAATCACCATTATCCTTATAACTTTGGGTAGATTCATTATCACTTAAAGTACGTCCCATACTATTAGCCTTCAAAGCATAAGTACGAGCAATAACAGCCTGAGCCTTCAAAGCCTCACTATTAAATAAAGCAGGCATTTCAGCACCAACTACACCAGTAACATAATCCTCTAACTCCAAACTAACAACCCATCCATCACTCCTCCTAACGCTAACATAAATATTATTATCAACAACTACTTCAGATACTTCATTAACAGGTTCTGAAACAATAGTACTCGCAACAGGTTCTGAAACAAAAACATCATTATTAACATCAGAAACATTAGAACCAGCATTATTAACTACAGAATCAGATTTAGTATTATCTATAACAATAGAAGGACTATCACTATTAACAACAACCTCATTATCAGAAAAACTAACATTATCATTAACTACAGAATTCTCTTTAACATCTTCTATCTCAACAATCTCATCAGATTTAGAATCATCAACTTTTTCCTCTATAGAAACATTATTATTCATAGCGACTTGAGAAAAACTAGGAGTACTTAAATTAATACTACCAAATAAAATGCCACCAGCAACAAGCGCAATAGTCGCACCCTTAAAAATAATATTATGGTCCCTAATAAAATTTCTAACAACATCATGAATTTTCTCACGCTTAGCCATAAAATCAAAACTAGAAAACTCATAATTAAAATCAAAAAACAAATACATTACATCTTGCCCATTTACTTTTCTAATAGTATATCCATTAATCATAGAAATCACCAATATTAATCTTTTCAAAAAGAATAAATTTATACAAAAAAAATTAGTATATACTAATTAATTAATAGGAAATCATTTTTAACTCATCAGATTTATTCAAAATACCTAATTGATAATCAGCAATACTAGATAAAATATCAAATCTTTCTTCCTTTGTTTTACCATCTTTGATTAATTCAGAATTATGTGATTCTAAATTTGAAAGTACAGTAAGCTCATTAATACTAGCAAAATCCCTCATATTATACTTAGATGCGATAGATGGATTTAAATCTCTCCATTCTTTAGCCGTAGATTTAAAAATAATAACATTTAAAATATCAGCCTCTTCCGCATACTTTAACCATTCTCTATTCTTATAATAATCATTATTAGGCAATATATAATTTTTAATAGCATCAGTATGTATCAAATAATTATTTTTAGATAATAACCGCTTAACATCCCAATCTCTATTATTATTTTCCAATTCTTTTAATCTCTGAAATTCTTTTATCAAATATAATTTAAAAACAGGACTAATAGCTGAAGCAAATTCAAATGCGATATCCTTATGAGCATAGGTGCCACCATATTTACCTTTTTTAACAAAAATTCCAGTTGCATTTGTTTTATCAACCCATTCAGTAACGCTAGGAGTAAAAGTCAATAATCCAACCTGTTTTCTAAAGTGTTCAGATTCGAACACTTTAAAATTAGGATTATATATACTTTCCCATGTACTCAAAAAATCAAGAGTATATCTATTTCTTAACCAATTTCTAATTACATCTGCTGCTCTAGAATTATCACTTTTAGCCTTAGCAATATCAGATATACATATGTAATCTTCATTCTTATCACTAGATATTCCAATAGAAATATCATTAACTACAATAATATTATTTTTCATCATATTCCCCCATTTCGCTTATAATAATGCAATTTTAATATTACTAACAAGTTAATTATAACATACGAACATATATATGTCAATTTAAAAAATAATAATTATATACAAAAAAAGTGTCATTTTAAACACTTATTAAACTATCTATTAAGTTTCTTCGCAAGTCTTCTTTGAATAACCTGTCTTCTACGTTCCTCATCCTCATCAATCATCAATCTTTTCTTTTCCTTTTCTAATTCATAAGGATTAATTTGAGAAGAAAGAACATCTGCAAGTTTTTGATATAACTCTTTCGAACTAGAAACCTTAGACGCTAAAACATCACATAATTTTTGTTGAAGGAATTTTTCTTCTTTGGTATATATACCACAGTAATCTTTTATCATATCAGCAATACTTTTCATTTCAAGAGATTTTTCACCATTTTTATATCTTTCATCAAAATAATTTCTATAACAAATTAAATCTTTAGAACCACCAAACTTAAGATAAAAATTAATTTCTTGTCTAACATAATTATCTCTCTCTACGCCATAAATCATAGGAACATCAATATCAAGTCCAAACTCTTTCGCAAACAATAAAGATCTTAATGTACCAAATTTAGTATTTTGATTTGAAATCAATCTATACATCGCGCAATTCAAAACCTCTTGTTTTACAAAAGCAGATTTATAATAAAATAAAATAGAATTCTTAACACTTTCCTTAGTCGCATTAATATAAACATCAATTGAACCCTCACTAAAACCAACAACATCAGTAATATGAGTACTTCTATCACATTTATTTAATAAAAAACTGTCATTACAATCTAAAATACTTTCAACAAAACCATTAGGAGTCAAAAAATACGTATTACCATAATTATCCTTTGTAAAATTAACAGATAACTTTTTCTTCTTAAATATCTCCTTTTCATTATCACTCAAACTCTTAATAAAGAAACCAAAATCTAAAGTCTTAGACAACTCTAAAAAATAAACATCAGAATCATCATAAAAATTTTCATGAATATACTTATTTCTATCAAAATTAAAACAATTATAATTATCAATTTTACCAGATGACAACATTTCATTCAAAGTACTATCACTATATCTCATTTCATACCAAGAAGCTAACTTAAAAATCAATTCCCTAATATTTACGCTATAGCACCTACGAAAACTATCATTTTCAAACCAATTTTCAAACATATCAATACGCTTGTTTAAATCAATAGGCATATTATACTTATATATATATAATTCCCTCAAAAAAGGAGATAAAATAATCTTTAACTGCTCAACATTTCCTTTAATATCTGATTCAGTATAACCTATGCACTTTAAAAAATCATTCCAATCTAATTTAGAACTAATATCTATATTAACCGTAAATGATTTATTCGTATCATTCTTTATTTTCTTACCAAATAAATCAAAAAATCCCATAATAATCACCAAATAAATACTAACACAAACCAACAATAATAATCAATAAAAAAAAGAATATTTAGAAAAAAACTAAACATTCTATCCCATTACTTGACCACCATTATTATGAATTACTTGACCAGTCATATAACTAGAATCATCACACGCTAAAAATACAAAAGTAGAAGCAAGCTCATAAGGCATCGCACCACGAGCCATAGCTGAATCAGCCCCCAGTGACGGAATCTTATCAGCTACCCAACAAGCAGGTTGTAATGGAGTCCAGAAAAACCCAGGCGCAATCGCATTAACACGAATATTTTTTAAAGCCAAATTACGAGCTAAAGCACGAGTAAAACCAACAATTGCTCCCTTAGTACTAACATAATCAATTAACTGAGGATCACCATAAAATGTAGTAACACTAGATAAATTAATAATAGACGCACCACTTTTTAAATAAGGTAAAACTTCTTTAGTTAAATAAAACATACCATAAACATTAACTTTAAAAGTCCAATCTAATTGCTCATCACTAATACATTCTAAACTATCTTGTTGATACTGTACCCCTGCATTATTAACTAGAATATCAATATGTCCATACTTACTAATAGTTTCATCAACAACAAACTTACAAAAACCATGATCAGTTATATCCCCTCGGATTAAAAAACACTCTCCACCTAAAGACTCAATATAATCCTTAGTATCAAAAGCATCTTTATCTTCATCGTAATAAACAATAACTACCTTAGCGCCTTCCTTGACATACGCAATACTACAAGCCCTACCAAGTCCACTATCACCACCAGTAATAATTGCAACTTTATCCTTTAACTTACCACTACCCTTATAATTAGGATTATCAAAAATAGGAAGCGGATTCATTAAATACTCCATACCAGGTTGATCATCTTGAGATTGTTCTGACGCTAAAATATTATAAACAGTACTCTTTATACCAATAGGTCCATCATACTTATAATAATCATTACCAAAATTATAATCATAATCCATATTATTCACCCAAAATAATATATGAATAAATAAAAAAAAGGTTAAAAATTAAAACCTTATTTCTTAATTAAACATTTTGTTTTAGATGAAATAATTTTTTTATATAAAGGTGAAAACTCACTATCATTAATCAAATTGGCATTATGTTGAGCAAACTTTAAAACTAAATCCTTAGACTTTGTACCAAAAACGCTTGAAGTAAGAAATTCATTCATTTCATCAATTTTAGAATTATATACACATTCGATCTTAAAAGAATCAATTATATTTTTAATTAATAATATTTTTTCATCCTCAGATAAATTCATTTCTTTATCAGTAAAATTAATTCGACTAAGTTCCATTTGTTCATCTTCAATAGGACTTGTTCCTGTAAAAAAATCCCTACTCTCAGAATTTAAAAAACAATATATTTCAGAAGCAACATAATCAATATCTAAATATCTGGATGTAAAAGAAATAATCTTAGATATTTTTGAAGGTTTTTTAAAAACAAATGTAAAATAATACTTTGCCATTTTCTCAACAATCTCATCAAACTTCATTTCATCATCTATTTTAAAAATTTGATTCTGTGGTAAATTAAGAAAACTATCCCTATTCTCAACCACATCTAATTTATAATATCTATACAGATCTTCTCTTGTTGAAATATGATGATGTAAAAGATTTCTGAAATAAGGACTATAACTAGACCTAAAATAAAAATCATTTTTTATTTTTTCATCATTAGTTACAACATCATAAATATCACATAAACTATCAGAATATTCACTTACAATTTTATCAGTTTCTTTAGTACTTGATAACCTATAAACAAAAATACTATCATCCTTAATAATAGGAAATAATTTTTTCTTTCTCATTCTTAATTTTAAATTTGCTTCCTTTTGAGTATCACGTACATATTTAGAGTCTTCTTCTATTCTTTTAAAAAAATCATCACTAACTTTATGAATATCTTTACCCATAAAAACCCTCCATATTAAATATTAAAAATATTATACATAATGTATAATATCAAAGTCAATAAACTTGGTGCAAGAAAAGGGATTTGAACCCTCACAGACCAATGTCCACTACCACCTCAAAGTAGCGCGTCTACCATTCCGCCATTCTTGCATATAAGTTAATATAATTAACTCATATTTAATTACACTCTAACAACATTTTTTCTTTAATAACGTCTATATCTGTAAAAAATAAATTTCTACCTTCTTTTTTTAAAGCTAATAAATATTTGAAATTTTCTAATATTTCGTCTTTCAATGTATCAATTACTTTCAATGGTTTACCATCGACAATATGAGGATGGTCAATATATTTTTCTAAAGTAGGAAAAGCATTTTGAAGTAAAATTACACAATTTTCACCAGCTATCTCACTAATCATAATAGACTTACAACTACCATATTTTTCGATTTTCTTATCCACTATTTTTTGATACTTTGATACCTTGCTGCTTAAAGGTATAAACCAAAGTATATTCTTATCTTTTATAGTAAAATAAGTAGGTCTACTACGTCCATTTTCATGATTAATCATTAAACCATTATCATTAATAGTATCAAAAAAAGTATCTTTTATATGATAAATATATCCTGTTCTCACTTTCATAATATCACCACCATACAAATAATAGCATACAAACAATTGTATGTCAATTGTTTTAAATATATAAAAAAGAAAACCCTACCTAAATAGATAGAGTTTTCAAACATTTTCGACCGGAATAATTTATTACTCGCACCATCCGGGAGCGATTAACATTTCTCGCCTGGAATAATTTATAGCCCGCACCATCCAAGAGCGGTTAACATTTACATACTGAATTTTTTGAATTCGATATGAGTATACTATATTTTTAACAAAATGTCAACTAGTATACAAATATAATATATGCATAAATTAAGAAAAAATATGTATTATAATTAATCTTCAAACCTTTTAGAAATAATAGGTTTTAAAACCTCCATAAATAAGAAAGCAATAATATTTAAAACAATAATAATTAAAACTTCATTAAAACCTAAAGTAACAATATGTAATACCTTACTAACAGGAGTTAAAAATATAATAAATTGAATTAAAACTAAAGAAATAATTCCTAAATTCATAATCTTATTACTAAATAATCCATGCTTAATAATTGGATCATGTAAATTACGACAGTTATAAGCAAATACCATTTCTTGAACAATTAAACATAAAAATGCCATACTTTGAGCACTTTCAAAACCAAAATTCTTATAACCAATCATATAAACAATAAATATTAAAGCACATTCAACCACTGCAGAAACACCTAAAAAAGTAGTCATAAAAGGAGTAAAAAACTTACGAGACTTGTGAGGTGGAACATTCATAATATTTTTACCAGCACTCTCAAAAGCCATGCAAATAGATAAAATCGCATCAGTAAATAAATCAATAAACAATATTTGTATAGGAAGCAAAATATTTAATCCCATAAACATACCGATAATTACAATAAATAACTCTGCAAAATTACTAGATAAAGAATATAAAATGACACTCTTAATATTATCATAAATTCGTCTACCTTCACGAATAGCACTTACAATAGTATTAAAACAATCATCAAGTAACAATACATCTGCAACACTCTTAGTAACCTCAGTACCACCTTGTCCCATACCAATACCAATATGAGCAAGTTTAATACTAGGAGCATCATTTACTCCGTCCCCTGTCATCGCAACAACCTTACCATTTTTTTGCCATGCACGAACAATTCTAACCTTATCATCAGGACTTACACGAGCATAAACCCTATACTTCTTAACTAAATTAACCATTTCAGAATCAGAATACTTAGCTAATTCCTTACCCTCAATACCTTCACTATCATCACTGCATAAACCAATATTTTTTGAAATTGCTAAAGCAGTATTCAAACTATCCCCTGTAATCATAATAGGAATAATACCGGCACTCTTACACTCACGAATACTATCAACTACTCCATCACGCTCAGGATCAATCATACCTACCATACCAACAAAAGTAAGATTACACTCTAAATCTAAATTATCATCATCGATATCAGACTCCTTAACCTCTCTATAAGCAAATCCAATAACACGTAAAGCCTCACTAGAAAAATCTTTCTCAATAGAAAATAATTCCTTTTTCTTATCCTTATCTAACTTTAAAACTTCACCATTAACAACATAACTAGTAGAACAATTTAAAATAGACTCTAAACTTCCTTTAACAAACATCATTAGCCCGTCATCATAACTATTAATAGTACTCATCATTTTTCTTTCAGAGTCAAAAGGAACCTCAACAATTCTTCTATACTTAGAAACAATTTTTCTAGAATCATCAACAAACTCCATTAAGGCAGTCTCAGTAGGATCACCTATAAACTTACCATCAGAATACTCAGAATCATTACATAAAGCCATGATATCACGCATTAAATCATTACATAAATAACCATTATCACTATAACACTTAACAACACTCATTTGATTCTTAGTAATAGTACCTGTCTTATCAGAACAAACAATATCAACAGAACCTAAAGTTTCAACAGAAGATAAAGTACGAACCAAAGTATTTTTCTTAGCCATTTCTTTAACACCTAAAGATAAAGAAATAGAAATAACTGCAGGTAACCCCTCAGGAACAGCAGAAACCATTAAAGAAATTGAAAGCATTACAATATCCAATATATCATTATGTAAAAATAAAATATTATAAACAAATACAAATCCAATAATAAATATAACAATAATAGATAAATTACGACTAATCTCACTAATTCTTAATTGTAAAGGAGTCGGAACATCCTTCTTAGAAGTTATAGAAGACGCAATATTACCAAGCTCAGTATTCATACCAGTAAAACATACAACACCTACAATTTTCCCATGAACCAAACTACAACCAGAAAAAACCATATTAACACGATCATTTATAATGACATCCTCTTTAATAACATCACTAACCTTATTAACAGGAATACTCTCACCAGTAAGAATAGATTCATCAACCATCGCACTAGTACTTTCAATAACACGACAGTCACAAGGAATCTTATCACCAGCCTCAAGAATAATAATATCCCCAGGAACTAATTTAGTAGAATCAATCAAATAAATAACATTATCCCTCTTAACCTTAACTTTACAAGTATTAATTTTCTTCAATGAATTAATAGAAGCCTCAGCCTTTGACTCCTGAATATAACCCATCATTGCATTTAAAAACACAATAAAAATAATCAATATACTATCAGTATAAGATTCATGCATAAAATAAGAGTAAAAAAAAGATATAACAGATACAATAAGTAACATTATAATCATCGTATCTTGAAATTGTTTCAAAAACAAAGATAACTTACTAACCTTTTTATCATCAGAAATAACATTAAATCCATAACTATTTAATCTATTACTAGCTTCCTCTTCACTTAAACCATCTATATTAGTATTTAAATCCTCAAGTACTTTCTTAACACTTTTCTTATAATACATTTGATTCACCTCTTATAACACTTAGAATAATTATGAAGTAACCCTTCATATAAAACATCATTATCTAACTTCATAAAATCAGTAGGATGAGTAATATCAGGTAAAACAGAAACATCGATATCAGACTTTTCCATTATATATTTAACAAACTCAGAACAATAAAACTTGTTGTCAAAACTAGCATGAATATTAAATGCTGCCAAAAATAAACCCAATAAATTATACTTATAATCATTCCTGTTTTCAATCATGTCATAAATATTAGAACACAATAACTCATACTGTAAATCAGTTACATTAATCTTTATAACACGGCATTCTGTACCCTTAAACCTCAAAAAAGTACCAATATCTATTCCCTCAATAACAAAAGCACCAATAAAAGGATTATAAGGATTTTTGCGTCCAAAAGAATACATATAATTCAAATTCTCATTCAAAGAAATTGAAATATGATTATAATCTTTACCAGATATTAATTTAATTGTTCTAGATAACAAAGAACCAGTCTGTGACATTACTAAATAAATACTCTTCATACACATCTACCATATTAATTTTACCATAATTAAAAAAGAAGAACTAGTCTTCTTTAACATTCTTTACAAAATTATATGCATCACGACACATATCCTCAATACCAAGTCTTGCTTCCCAACCTAATATATCACGTGCTTTACTAGGATCAGCATAACAAGCATCTATATCTCCTGGACGTCTATCAGTTATTTTATATTTAACATTAACACCATTAACATCCATAAAAGTTTTAACTAAATCAAGTACACTATATCCATGTCCTGTGCCTAAGTTATAAGCATCAACACCACGACTATTTAAAATATGCTCAATAGCTTTAATATGGCCTTTAGCTAAATCAACAACATGAATATAATCTCTAACACCAGTTCCATCTGGAGTATCATAGTCATTACCAAAAACACTAAGACACTCTAATTCACCAGTAGCAACTTTAACAATATAAGGCATCAAATTATTTGGAATATCATTAGGATTCTCACCAATCAAACCACTCTTATGAGCACCAATTGGATTAAAATATCTTAAAATGGCAATACTCCAATCATTATCAGAAACATACAAATCTCTTAATATATCCTCAATCATTAATTTAGTAGAACCATAAGGATTAGTAGTAGATAAACTAAAATCCTCCTTTATAGGTAAACTTTTTGGTTTTCCATAAACAGTCGCACTAGAAGAAAAAGCAATTTTCTTACAACCAAATTCATTCATAGTTTCCAATAAACTCAAAGTTGAATCAATATTATTTCTATAATACATTAATGGTTTAGCTACACTCTCACCTACTGCTTTATATCCAGCAAAATGAATAACTGCGTCTATCTTATTCTCACTAAAAACTTTATTTAAAAGACTTTTATCACAAACATCTCCCTCATAAAATTTAAAATCCTTATTAGTAATTTTTTTAATCTTATCTATAACATCAGACTTAGAATTAGAAAAATTATCAATAACAACAACATCATATCCAGCATCTAATAACTCACAACAAGTATGACTTCCTATAAAACCTGCTCCACCTGTAACTAAAATATTCATAAATACCTCCTATAAACTATCTATATAATCCCTAATTAGCTTATTAAATCTATAATTATTAGACTTATAACTCTTAGGATTAAAATCATTACATTTATTAATTAAATCAACTAAATCATCCATTTCACCAGTTAAAATATATCCACAATCATAAAATTCATTAATAATTTCAACTTGATGATCATTAACATGTTCTTGGTACTTAGCAAGCCTTGGAAAAGCAATTATTTTCTTACCCAACTTTAAACCATCTAAAATAGTACCAACACCACCATGAGTAATCAAAATATCACACTCAGAAATATTTTTATTAAAAACATCCATAGGCATTAAATCAATAATATCCATATTTTTACTTTCATACTTTGTATAACCAGACTGAACAATAACTTTATCCTTTATATTACCTAAACTTATTTCCTTATCTATCTTATCCAAAAGTCTCCTAAAACTTTTATCATTTGTACCTAAACTAACAAAAATCAAAATATCCAACCTCCACATATAGCCTTAGGATAAAGCTTAAGCATACTCTCCCATTGAACAATAAACATATCAGCAATAGGATATACTAACTTACCACTCATAGACTTAGAATGAATATTCGCAAAAGTTTCAATATAAATAACCTTACGTCTAAATAACTTTGCCAAATAACACATAAAAACACAAGTATGAGCTCCAGTAGTAACAACAACTTTAGGTCTTATCTTAATAAAATAAATTAAACTCTTAATACAATCATAAGGATAAATATAAATATAACTCAAATGTGATTTAGTACCATATTTTAAAAACTTAACCTTATTACCAAATTCTTTCCTCAAACCTTCAGTAGATTTAGTCTTTTCAGTAATAAGATAAGAATCATATTTTTTCATTGTCTTTCTTAACTGTAATAACTCATTTAAATGACCACCAGTACTAGAAATGAATAATACTCTTTTCATAACCCACCTACTTTATAATTTTAATCCATTTTTCTCTTACTTCTTCTAATGAATATTTATTAGCCTTCTTAATAGCGTTCTGACCCATTATAAATCTTCTGCTATAATTACCAATCAAATGACATACTCTTTTTGCCATTTCATCAATATCTCTATCTTTTATTAAATAACCATCCCAATTATTACTTATAATCTCATTAGCGCCTTCCGCACTATCAAACGCAACACATGGAACACCATAACTAAATGCCTCAAGTAAAACTATTCCAAAAGATTCAGTAAAAGATGTCATTAAATATATCGAAGACTCTGATAAAATCTTTCCAACCTTATCCTTATCTAAAAATCCATGCATGATAACACTATCTTCTAATCCATATTTATGGATTTTAGAAATAATTTTATCTTTCTCTTCTCCATCTCCAATTAAATTTAACTTCCATTCAGGATACATCATATGAACTAAAGCAAAAACATCAATCAAATCAATAAAACCTTTTTCTTTAGAAAGTCTTCCTACACTAACTAAATTAGGACTCTTTAAATCAGAAGTAACATCTGCTTTAGAAACCAAATTAGGAATATAAACACACTTTGGATTAACACGTTCTTTATAATAATTAGCTAAATCCTTAGAAACAAGAACAAAATAATCCAAATTCTTACAACTCTCAATTATCTTTTTAGCATATTTCTCATTACCATGATGATGATTATGTTCCCATCCAATCTTTAAAACACCTTCACGAGCATATTCACCAAGCCATTCGTTGTGAATATCCCTTGTAGAAATAATAACATCACTGTCACATTGTTTAATAAATTCAATCATTAACTCTTTTTTTAACTTAAGAATCTTAATGCTTTTAATACCTTCCTTAAAAGCACTTATTAACCTAAACTTCTTTAAAGCTATTTTAAACTCTTTCTTATTAGGCTTTAAAAGAGTTAAATACTTAACTTTTATTCTTCTATCTAATCTATTAACAGGTTCATCATAAACCTTATAAGTAGAAACAATTTCTACACTGTAATTCTCTACTAAACTATTAGCTAAATCAGTAATAGCTCTCTCAATACCACCATAACCAAGGTGTAAAGCTAAAATCGTAACCTTCTTCATCAAAACCCTTAAAGGGTACTCACCTCTTTCTAACTAACCCCTATAATAATTATAAAATAATTAAAAAAAATAGTAAAGTAAATTACTATTTAAAATTGACATTCTCCGTCTTGACTTAACAAATTAAAACTTGTTATTTCTTTAATTTTTCTTAAATCTTCAACTAATGCATCAGTATCCTTACAAGCTAATTCAAAAACTATATCAGTATTATTCTTACTTACATTTCTTGATTTAACTTTATATTTAGCGTCATAAACAGCTAAAGTATCAATAATCTTGTCATATCCATCATTATTATTTAAATTAACAACCAATAAATAAGGAATTCTATTAGCAGGTAATAAATCAAATACTAAAAGACCAATAGTTAATATAATAGCCATTATAAATACTAAAGAATATACTCCAGCACCTATTATAATACCATTACTAATAGACCAGAATAAGAATAATAAATCTCTAGGCTCTTTAACAGCAGTTCTAAAACGTACAATAGAAAGTGCTCCAACCATACCAAGCGATACAACAATATTTGCTTGCATTGATAATACAACACCAGCAGTAACAATACTAATCAAAGACATTGTAACATTAAAACTCTTTGAATAAATTGTACTTTTGCTAGTAAACTTATATACATAAAATACAATTAAAGAAAAAACTAAAGCAAATAATAAAGTAACAATAACCATCTGAATACTTATATTACCTGTAAAATTCTCTAAAAAATTCTTTTTAAAAATATCTGAAAAACTCATAAACTACCTCCAACATAATTTTTAATCGCAAGCCTTCCATTACCATACTTAGAATAACTTGTTCTATATAACTCATTTAATTGTAAAGAAAATCTTATATAATCTGGAATAAAATCATTATACTTTACCTCTAATATAGTCCTACCCTCTTCAATTAAAGGAATTCTTAAAATATCATCACTAAATAATTTATCAAAATCATAACTACAAGATAAATTGTAATCAAAAGTAACTCTAACACATCCAGCATCATATACATAAGGAATTCTATCATAATCAATAATAACAACAGGTTTAAAACCTCTAGTCCTAATCATCAAATAGAACTCATTTAATAACTTATCATTATCTTTATTAATAACAAAATTACCTTTTAAAATTCCATCAACAATTTCTTTAGTAATTTGAACACTAGTTTTCTTTGTCATATTATTAATTTTATACTTTTTTTCTAATACAATATAATCAGTATTATCATTATAAAATCTAATCCTATACTTATATCTCTCACTAATACCATTTATAACCTGTTTCAAGCAAGTATCCTTATAATCATCAAAATATAAACTTCTAATACTATAAAATTCTTTACCAGATAAAATAGGATCTAATTTCATTATAGGAGACAATCTATGTTTTAATTGTTCAACTTGTAAATTATTTAAAATATACTTTTTTTCAAACCTAAACATAACTACCTCCTGACAATTAATTATTATATCATACATAAAACAAATAAAAAACAAAAACTCCTAAATTAATAGAAGTTTTTACTTATACATTTTTTCTTGGTTAAAACATGACCAGATGTTTTCATTTCTTCTTCATTTGGCTCATATGATTCAGGATAATAATGTACTACAGATGCACCTTCATTTTCAAATTCAAACGGAATATATAATAAATCCTTCATTGCATTTCTAACACTTTCCTGTTTTTCCGGTTGAACATAAAAAACAAGAAAACCGCCACCACCAGCGCCTAATAATTTACCACCTAAGGCACCTGCTTCAATACCCTTATCATATAATTTGTCTATATTTGATGTTGTAATACCCTTCCCTGTTTGTTTTTTTAAATTCCATGATGCATCTAGTAATCTTCCAAAATCATCCAAATTTCTTTTTTCATCACATAATATTTGTTCAGCTTCATCTACCATATCATACATTTTCTTTAATTTTTCTTTCTTCTCTTCAATACTAGTCTCATTATTAACTTTTTGAATATCAGAAGAAAATCTAGTAAATCCAGTAAAAAACATCATCAAATTATCATTTAATTGTTTTTTTCTATCAGGTGAAATAATTACAGGTTTAACACTATAACCATTTTCATCAAATACAATTTTATTTAAACCACCATAAGCAGCAGCTATTTGATCTTGATATCCACCTGCTTCTTCACACAAAACTCTTTCTGCATATATTGCTTCATCAGCCAATTTTTTCTTATCTGCATACTTTCCTTTTAATGCATAAAACGCAAGTAACATACCAACTGCAAATGAACTACTAGTTCCTAACCCAGATCTCGCAGGTAAATCTGCTTCATATGTTAATCTTATTTCATGCATATCTAACATTTTCATAATATTTCTAATTAATGGATGTTCAATATCATTAACATCATTAACCTTTTCAGTTCTAGAATATACTACTTCATTAGAATAATCAAAAAATCTAGGTAAATGGCGAACATTTACATAGCAATATTTATCTATTGTAGTTGATAAAACTGCACCTTTATTCTCTTTAAAATACTCTTCCATATCAGTTCCACCACCAAAAAAAGACATTCTAAATGGTGTTCTTGTAATAATCATAAATTACCTCCTACTTCTTTAATAATGCTTTATATGCCTCTAAATACTGTGAAGCCATTTTTTCTTTGCTAAAATCTTTTTTCTTCTTTGTTTTATATTTTATCTTATTTAAAATAATACTCTCTAAAACTTGTTCAAGACTATCTGAATTTCTATTCTCAAATTCAGCAACTTGGCCAAAAGTTACCTCTGGTAGTGAACCACCACTACTATGAATTAATTTTTTTCCAGCTTCACATGCCTCAATTGCAGACAATCCAAAACCTTCTGTTATCGAAGGTACAACTATATAATCAGCACAATCTCTGTAATTATCTAAATCATCCCTAGAAACAGATTCCCTTATTATAATATACTTATTGAGATTATATTTCTCTACTTTTTTAATAAATTTGTTTCTTTCTTGATGCGGCTCTTTAGCCATTATAAAACAAAATTTAATTTTTTCTAATTCTTTATCATCTAATTTTTCAACAAGACTCTTTATAGCATTAAGATAAACAAAAATCCCCTTTGTCTTACCCGGTCTACCATAATTTAAAAATACGATATTATTTTCATTAATACCAAAATAATCATAATACTTCTTTTTATCAAGTTTTGTCTTTTTCGCTTTCGGTTCAGATATTCTATATACAGTTTTACATTTTGCTTTTTTATTATATCTTAATAAATCATTTTCAGTAGCATGTGATGACGTAATAAAAAAATCACATTTTTGATTTATTATAAATTTTTCATACATTTTCAACATAAATGCTTTGATATAGTTTTTTTCAATCCAATACCACCTATAACCAAGGACTTCATATACATCGCATAACACAGGTTTATTCAATTTACGACATACTCTAGTTACAACCGGAACTGGACTATAAACTGCAGTATTAACGACATCTGCCCATTTAATATGTTCAATTATATCCTTTTCTCTAACCAATGGATGTCCCATTAGTTGCTTCCAATCATAATAATAAATATCTAAATTTTTATATCTTACATGTTCATTTTTACCATTAACAGAAGTAGTAACAACTCTTATTTCTACATTCTTTTCAACTAATACTTGCATTAAATCAAAAAAAGCTTGTTCTGCTCCTCCTACATAAGGATAAAAATGTGATAATATATAACATACTTTCATTTAATTCCCACCCTTCATAATTTATTTTTTTATATTCATAACTAATATTCCTATTATTATTATTATAGCGCCAATTATTCCCTGTTTAGAAATTGTCTCCTTTAAAAAACTCCACGATGCCAAAAGTATCAATATTTGCGAAACGCCTGTTATTATAGGACTAATATAACTCAAATCGAAAGATGTAACAACTTTTGTATACAATAAAAAGCTAATAATATAAAGTATTATACCTATAAAGCTTATCACATTAACAGTTAAACCTACATTTCCATTATTAAATCCAATAGAACCTGCATTACCACCCTTTTTCATTAATATTAATCCTAAAATTGAAAATATCAAATATGCTAATACTAAAATTAATTTCATTGCACTCCTCCTATTATTAATTGTTTCCGCCATATCTACTCCCACTTTCAATATAAAAAAATGCTTATTTCTTAAATTATAAATATAACTCCATTATAAACATTTGGAAAAATAGTGAATATTAATAAATTATTACTCGTTTCATTTTATCCAATAAATAAACTTACAATACTTTATCACTAAGCATAGACATAATTATCAATATTCCAAAATCACTACCTTTAACCATTAAAATTATAACATAAATAAAAAAAAGTGACAATAAAATTAGTAAACACTTTTTCTTTTTTATTTCTATAATATAAGTTATAAATTAAATAAATTTTTCTTTGATACAATATTGATTAAAACAAAAAGCCTAGAATATAATCTCTAGGCATCTTTCATTATAATAAACACTTGAAAATTTACATCAAAAAAACTTTCTTTTATTTAAAATATCCGTCCAAAAAATCAATTCTTTTCTTAGCCCATTCACGAATTTGTTCAATTTCAAACTCAATATCATACTCATACCAACGTTCACTATCACGTTTAGTAGAACCACTCTCAAGAAGAAGTTTTTCATACGAATCCAAATAACTATTAATAGTATCAATGGTAATAACATCTTTTCTTAATTGCCAATATCTTTTTTTCATCAAAGAAAATGTCTTTTCATCTAAATTTTTAGTAATATTATTATCCAACCAATCATATTCAAAATTTCTATCATAAGAAAATTCACTATGTAAAGGAGTACTCAAATTCCAATACAACCCCCAAGTTAAATCCATATCCCAAGGAGTAATTAAAATTTTTGAATTCTCATCAATCATTGAATAATACTGATTAGAAGTAACATTATCTTCACCGCTTATTAAAGCAACTAAAATCTTATAATTAATATAATTATCAATATAATATGTATTTAATATTGATTCATAATCACCAAAACCAGAATAAAAAGAATACATATTATTTATAAATCTATTATAAATATCATCATTATAATCTTTTATTTCAAAATTAAGAATCCTACCATTATATAAAATATCGGGATTATCCAAAAATTTTGCAACTCCTTCATCCATAAGATGCATAGTTGCTTTCAATAAAAGCCCATCATCACTATTCCTAGTAACACTCTTATCAACTTTTTCTTTTAATGTATATAATCCAACATATTCGTCATTAATAAAAACCTCAACAAATATACCTCCTAAATCATTATTAATTTTTTGATTATTGTTAATTAAATTCCATAAATCACTAGATAGTTTATTACGTACTTTAGATTTATCAGTATATAAAGCATCCAATACCCATATATTATCATCTTTAATATTTTGCATTCCAAAACGATTATTCATCTTTAATTTATATGATTTTTTTTCAAAGAAAGAACTTGAAGCCCCTCTTTCAGTCATATAACCATAAGATGAAAAAGAAGTTTTACCATTATTCTGTAAAATATTACTAATAGAAACTCCGACCTTTCTTTCAAGCTTTAAATTTTCTTGAGAATCAGTTAATATATCAATAAAATTTTCATGATTAAAATAATTAAGTTTACTATATTTATCAATATCTAAATCATGAATATTAATAATAGGTACATCAGAAATTTCCAAATCAAATTCATAATAATATCTATCATTATATACATAAACCTCATATAAATTATCTGCTATACTAGTCACCTTATACTTCAAGTTATTATATTTAGAATAAAAAGAAATTCCATGAATATTATTAATATTAGAATAATAAACATTAGAATTATTATCATGAGAGCAAAGGACATTATCTACATACATTCCAACAATCAATTTATCATTATAAATAAGATTATCCAAAACAACAAATACGGATTTCTTAAGACAATTTAAAATTAATAATACAAAAATAAAAAACAAAACGCAAAACATCAAAAACTTATTTTTCCTTCGTCTCACAAATAATCACCACAAATCTAACAAAAAATATTATAACATAAATAAACATAAATAAACATATAACATATATACATTTATTTATTATTTTTAAATAACAATTTATACACTTAAAAAAAAGAAATGAAATAAATATTAAAAATCATCTCTTAATTTTGATTTAATAATTGAAACCTCCTGAATAAGTAAAGTTGTTTTCTTTTTTTGTGCTGCAATCATTATAGATAAAATCATATTAAAAATAATTAATAAACCTATAATAATACCTATAATTAAATTTGACATTACCTCAAACCCCAACTTTGAAGAAATAAAAGTAAATATTTTAGGAAATATACCAACAAACATTATAATCAAAGCAAACGCATACCATAATAAAGAATATTTTTCAGGAATTCTCCCTTTTTTTAAATAATGAGTAGTTAAGACAATCAAAAATATAGAAAAACATATTAAAGAAACAGTTAATTTTAACGACATCTTTTATACCTCCTAATTTTTACAGCAAGTAAAGCAAGGCAAACATTCAACATATAATAAACACTCTTCCATGCTCTTATCGAAGAAACTCCACCTTCCCTTTCATTCATCTCAACAGAAACCTCAGAAACAACATATTTTTTCTTCAAAACCTCAACAGTTGTTATAGGTTCAGGATACTCACTTGGATAGGATAAAGAAAAATCATAAATTAATTCACACGAACAAGCTCTAAATCCAGAAGTCGTATCATAAATTTTTTTTCCAGTAACAAACTTCATAAAAAACGAAATAATTTTAATTCCCATTCTTCTAGAAGCAGAAGATTTAAAAGTATCAATATTTTCAATAAATCTTGAACCAATAACCATATCAGCTTTTCCCTCTATAATAGGAGCAATTATTTTCTTAACATACCTTACATCATGTTGCCCATCACCATCAAATTGAACAGCAATGTCATAACCATTCTCATAAGCATATTTATAACCCGTTTGAACAGCACCACCTATACCTAAATTATGAATTAGTTTAACATGAGGAATCCTATTTTCAACTAATATTGATTCAGTATTATCACGAGATCCATCATTAATAACAATAACATCATAATTAGTCTTATTCTTTTTATTATATGACTTAATTGAATTATAAGTCTTAAGAATATTTTCCTCCTCATTATAAGCAGGAATTATTAATAATACCTTACGCATACGCCACCTCTAACACCAAAATCTTAATAATAATAATATACAATATAGTATCAAAAATGATAATGAAAAATAAATATAATTTTCACTAATAAATTCATTTATTCCCTCAAACTTTTTGGAAAAAGAATTTCCTAAAACAAGTAAAGGAGTAAATATAACAATAGGAAGGAAATATCTTCCTTGAACACCTTCAATTGTATAATGTCCTACAGGAGTCCATATCAAATAAAGTGCAGTATATATTCCAGCAATAATTAAGAATAATATAATAAAAATAAATAATTTAGATTTACAATTAAATTTATTATTTTTAATTGATGAATCAAATAAGAATAAACTTAATATATATATAAACATCACAAAATAAATAAAGCCAGGAAAATGAGTATCTAAATTACCAAATCCGCCTAAAATCCAGGATAATTGAAGACCAAACTTTTCATACATAGTCTTAAATAAAATTTTAGAATATTCAAATGGATTTGATAACACAAATTTTAATTGTTCATTAGATGAACCACCTGAAACAGAATTAATATAATTAGGAATATTAGTAATTATATATAATAACAAAATACCACCAAATATAATAGCAATTTTTATTAACTTATCTTTTTTATTTTTAAATCTATCAGAAGGTACAAAAAACAATAAAGTGAGTAATAAAATATAAGTATATTTTATAAAAAATAAGAAAAAGCCTAATATAATAAATAAAATAATATCTTTTGTACTAATTTTATTAGAACAATAAAATAATGACATAAGATTAGCAAATAATAAACATGATGATCCAATAATTAATCCATCATAGGAGCAAGAAGAAGCAAGCATAATACACATTGGCAAAACACCAACTGTAAACATACTCTTCTTTAAAATAGGAGTTTTCTTTATTGCATAATACATTAAGCCTATATAAAGAAATAAATCAAATAATCTTGCAAAATACAAAGAATAAATATAAGTAGTACTTTGATGAAAAATACCTATTCTAAATACTTTAGAAACAAGAATACCTAAACTAGATGATATATATGCAAAAAACGAAGTTCCAACTGTAGAAAAACTCTTATGAGATATAGAAGTTGGAAGTTTGGGCATTTCCTGACCAAAATACATTTCTCCGTAATTAAACTTTTCGTTAACATTACCATTAAATCTATCAAAACTAGAGATATAATTTGTCAATTCATCTTCTATATAAAGTCCCTTTTGATTATCGACAACAGTATAATATAACTGACCTTTTGAAATAGAATAAGCTCTTTGATAATGACTTGATTCATCAGGGCTCTGAAAAGGGGGAATTAATAAAATAGATATCAACCCAAATAATAAAGCAACTAATAAAAAATTATTTTCTATCTTCTTTTTCATTATTTTCCTCCTCATATAAACTAACAATATCATGCTCAATCTTTGACCATTCATACTTCTTAGCAGTAGTTAAACCACCATTTACAAGTTTTTCTCTTAATTTTTTATCAGAAACAATTCTCTCAATTTTTGAAACAGCGGAATTAATATCACCTTGTTCATATAATAAACAATTCTCACCATCAACTAAATATTCACTATTACCATCATTAGGAACTACAACTACTAATCCACCAGTAGCCATCATTTCCAAAGGCGGATAAGAAAAACTTTCAAGAATACTAGTTTTAATTAAAATATCACTTTCCTGATATATCTTTCCAACCTCACTATGAGGTACTTTATGATAAAAATTATCAACACGATACCAATCTTTTGGCTCTTTCTCATAAGATAAATAATTTATTTCATATTTATCCTTATCTAATTTTTCAACAATTCTAAAACTTTCATCAACATTCTTATAATAATCCTTGCAATTACCTTCTATCAAAATTTTAATTTTTCCATCAAAATTTCTCTTTTTAAACTCAAAAATAGATAAATCAATACCATTAGGAGCATACTTAACATCATTTCCAAAATCCTCTTTTAACCATCTTTCACACCATTTTGAAATAGTAATATAATCAACACCCAATTGTTTATTATAAGTAGCAGTTGCTTTAATACGTTCAAAACGACCAGGTAAATAAAAGCCTCTTTCCATATTTTGAACTAAGTACTTCTTATTAATACAATTATAGTATTTTCTTACAAAATCCAAAGTTAACCACATAGTTGCAGTCATAACATCAACTTTTGCTTCAAAATAAGTACGATTTTCTGGAACAACATATAAATAATCATTACCTTCATAAACTTTAGAAACATCTTTTGTCTCTAAATTCAAATTAATCATAGTCACATCATAACCATGTTTCTTTAAAATTAAACCATGCTTTATAGCAACCATAATGCCACCGCTAACATTAGTAGAAGGCAATACAAAGCAAGCATTTTTATGTAACTTACTCATAATAAAGTCAGCAACACCTTTTCCAGAAAAAGTAGTAACATGTTTATCCATAACTTCATTGTAAGCATTTAAACCGATTTCTTCTCTAAACGATTTCTTCTCAATTAACATTTTTAAATATTTATCCCAATCAGCACTATCATCACAAAGTAAACCAGTTTTTTCGTTAACCATCTGACTTTTAAACGCACCAACATTAGAAGCAACAGTAGGAATCTTAACAAGAGCTGCTTCAGTCCATTTATTCTCAGATTTAGCCTCATTAAATATTGTATCTTCTAAAGGTGCTAAATTAATATCAATTGAACGAATAAGCTTAGGTAATTCCCTATAATCCATAAAAGGAGCAGTTATAACCTTATGTTCTACATCTTTCATTTCATCTGGTAAATCAAGTAAACCAACAATTTCTAAATAGACATTATCATATTTTTTCAAAACATTTATAATACTTGGCATTATTAATTTAAAATCATCATTATGAGTAATACTACCTGACAAATAACCAATGATAATTTTCTCATCATCTTTAACAACCTTAGTTAAAGCTTCTTGAGAATATTTAACCATTTCTTCGCTCATAACATTACGATTAACATAAACCTCTTTTAAATGTTTTCCCATCTCTGCTTGTAGTCTTTCAGTAGAAGCTATACCATATTCACACAAATCAAGCGTTTTACCCATTCTAACAACACCATCATTATATAAATTTCTCTCATCTTCAGACATAGAATCTAAAAATTTAATCATATTTGTATGTTCTAAATCAAAAACTAAATCATCAATATCATAAAAAACAGTCTTATTATTTTCCTTAGCAAGTTTTATAAATTCTTCAACCGTAGGAGTTATAGGACATCTATAAAAAACAAAGCCTCTAAAAAATCTCACTAAATTAACATCTAAATTTTCATAATCAATTCTATCACAACTTACACCATATGATTCTAATTGTTCAATTTGATGAGTTACCCTATAGCGTTGTGGATGAGGCAAACAACACCCATTTATAAACAAGATATCCTTAAAACAAACATCATAAGGTCTATTATTTTTTGCCTTTCTTTCAACTAAAAATCTTTTAGTTTTTTTAAAAGTGCCTTTAACTCCGTCCTCTTTCAATGAACTAAAAGTTTTATTGGTTAATTCTTTAACACGATTTAAATTCATAAACTAATCACCTATATATTTCCCTTTAATCCCCTTTTTATAATCCTTATAACCTTTTAAATACATTTTAATTTTTTTAATTTTTTTCTTTTCAAACAACAAAACACCTACCATATTGTGTTTTTGACTAACTAAAGAATAACAATATCCTGGATTAAATCCACGATACATATCAAGAATATAATGATAATTTCTCATAATATAATATCTTCTTATTGGAGAGTGATTTGTACATAAAAACATATGATGACCAATTTTTCTATAAAACAAATCTCCAAGATTATGTTCAACCTCAACAGAATTATCCCTAAGAATATAGTATCCATGAGAAATAATATTTAAACAATATTCAATATCCACGCCGTCTATAAACAACCAATCCTTGAAGCCTCCTAATTCTTGCCATATATCAAGATTTAAAATATTTGCACTCGTCATAACATCATCAGGTAAATCGAATCTTTTTACAGGTTTGTCAAGTCTTAATTTTGTAGCATGCCATGGAGTCAATATAGCTATCTTAGACATATCTATATTTTGTAAATCTTCTTTTAAAACCTTTAATGTATTATCATTAAAAGAAGTATCTTGATCCATAGTCAATAAATACTTAAAACCATCTTTTAACGCTTCCTCTGCGCCAATATTAAGCGCGGTTGCAACACCAACATTATCGTTTTTAAATCTATAATCAATCTTTTTATTTGAAGGGATTCGATTTATATTGCTCTCACCTTCAGTATTATCAATTATATATAATTTATCAACATCATCTATATAAGTATCAATATTCTTAATATCATCATCCGTAGGATTATAAAAAGTAACAACTGCTGCTAAACCATTCTTTTTTTTCACAATTAAACCTCCTCTGCGAATCCTTTCTCAAGTCTCTTAAATATGATAATTCCTAATCCAAGAATTATCATGCTTATAACAAATACCAACCCAAGCCATTTTAAATCAGGCATTTGTTGGTAAAACAATATATTCCTATATCCATCAATAATTTGAGTCATAGGATTTAAATTTAAAATCCATCTCATACTTTCAGGAAACAATGTCGAAGAATATAAAACAGGAGTAGCATAAAATAACATTTGAACTAAAAAATTAATAATATATTCTGCATCCCTTACATAAACATCAATCGCACTAGTAATCAAAACAATACCAAGTTGTAAAATATATTGACAAACAATTATAAATGGTAAGAAAAAAATATAAAAACTAAACCCTATTCCACTAAATAATAAAAATATGAATATTATCAAACAAGAAATTAAAAAATTAACAAGTGCACTAGTAACAACAGAAATAGGAAGAATTTCCCTTGGAAAATATACTTTCTTAATAATTCCACCATTAACTAAAACAGTATTAGTTCCTTGACAAACACAAGTAGTAAAAAAAGTCCAAGGAATAATACCAGTAATCAAAAATGTAACATAATGATCTTGACTATTCTTCAAAATAAAAGGAAATACAATAGCATAAACTAATGTCATCAATAAAGGATTCACAAAGCTCCATAAAACACCTAAGAAAGACCCCTTGTACTTACCTCTAATTTCCTTTTTAACATTACTCTTAAGTAATTCTCTATAATTATAAATTTCTCTAAGCATAAATCCTCCTAACCGCACACCTTCAAATATTCATCAATAACCTCACCTGTTTCACCATCAAGTCTAACTTCACCATCATATATCCATATTGCTCTATTGCAAAGCTTTTCAACAGAATCTAAACTATGACTAACAATCACTATTGTTCTACCACTATTCTTTAATTCATGAAGTTTTTCAAAACATTTATCTTGAAAATGTTGATCGCCAACAGCTAAAATTTCGTCAATAAGCAATATTTCAGCATCAACATTAATTGCAACAGAAAAAGCAAGTCTCATATACATACCAGATGAATATGTTCTAACAGGAGCATCAATAAAATCTTCCAATTCAGAAAACTTAATAATATCATCAACTCTTTTATCAATTTCAGCAGCAGTTAATCCGAATATAGAAGCATTAAAATAAATATTCTCTCTCCCTGTAAAATCAGGATGAAATCCAGCGCCTAATTCCAATAAAGAAGTTAACTTTCCGTTGGTTTTAATAGTTCCCTTAGTAGGATAAATAATTTTAGTCATTAACTTCAAAAGAGTACTCTTACCACTACCATTAGTACCAATCAGCGCAACTGTTTCGCCCTTCTTAATATTTAAATTTATATTTTTCAAAACGTGCCTATATTCCTTCTTAGTATTTTTCCAAAAAACCAATCTTTCTTTCAAAGTATTAGGTTTATCATAAATTAATTTAAAATCCTTAGACATATTTTTAACTTCAATAGCATTATCATTTTTAGACATACCTTCACCTTACCTACCAAATAAATTATATCATATTTAAAAAACAAAAAAAAGGAAAATAAGACAAAATCCTATTTTCTTCTACATTTCTTCATCATAGGCATTCTTATATTCGCCACTCTTGATGTTATCAATCCACTCTTGATTATTTAAATACCAATCAACAGTTTCCTTAATACCATCCTCAAAAGTATAAGTTCTATTCCAGCCCAATTCTTTTTCAACTTTAGTAGAATCAATTGCATATCTTAAATCATGACCTGGTCTATCAGTAACAAAAGTAATCAAATCCTCTGACTTACCCATTTGTTTTAAAATAGTTTTAACAACCTCCAAATTAGTTCTTTCAGAGTGTCCTCCTAAATTATAAACCTCACCTACTCGACCATTTCTAACAATTAAATCAACACCAATATTATGATCAATTACATGAATCCAATCACGAACATTCTCACCCTTACCATAAACAGGAATATTCTCATTATTTAAGGCTTTACTAATAACAACAGGAATCAACTTCTCAGGAAATTGATAAGGGCCATAATTATTAGAACATCTGCTAATAGTCACAGGTAACCCATAAGTTCTATAATAAGCCATAACTAATAAATCAGCACCTGCCTTACTAGAAGAATATGGACTAGATGTATGTAATGGTGTGCTTTCAGTAAATAATAAATCTTTTCTATCAAGAGGTAAATCACCATAAACCTCATCAGTAGAAACTTGATGATATCTCTTAATATCATGTTTTCTAGAAGCATCTAATAAAACACGAGTACCTTGCACATTTGTCTCAACAAATATACCAGGATTCTTAATAGAATTATCAACATGACTTTCAGCAGCAAAATTAATTACTACATCAAAATTTTCTTTATCAAATAATTCATTAATAAAATCTTCATCAGTAATATCACCATGAACAAATTTATAATTATTTTTACTTTCTAAATCCTTTATATTATTATAATTACCAGCATAAGTTAAAGCATCTAAACAAACAAAATAATCATTTGGATACTTATTAACAACATAATGCATATAATTACTTCCTATAAAACCTGCTCCCCCAGTAACTAAATATTTCATAAAAACCTACTTTCTAAATGTCTTTTTCAATTCTTTACAATATCTATCAGTAGCATCTTTCCAATCAGGTAACATTTCAAAACCATTCTCAACTAATTTAGACTTATCCAATTTAGAATTTCTTGGTCTATAAGCAATCTTACTCATATCCTTACCTTCATAATATTTTTCAGTAGAAACAAAATTAATCTTTGTATTCTTACCATTGCTTTCCATTATGTATTTAGCAAACTCAGCCCAAGAACAATATCCTTGGTTATTAACATGATATGTTCCATACTTATTAGTTTGAACCATTTCAACTAAAACCTTAGCCAAATCCACAGTATAAGTTGGACTACCAATTTGATCATCAACAACATTTAAACTATCATACTTTAGAGATAAATTTAACATTGTTTTAATAAAGTTATTACCATTAACACCAAATACCCAAGAAATACGAGTAATAAAATGATTTGGATTACGTCTAGCTTCCTCTTCACCTAAATATTTAGTTTTTCCATAAACACTCTTTGGATTAGGAATATCACTTTCATTATAAGTACCTTCCTTAGTACCATCAAATACATAATCAGTAGAAATATAAACTAATTTAGCACCTACTTCAATAGAAGCATCAGTAATATTTTTAGTACCTGTAACATTAACTAAATTAACAACATCTTCCATCTCTTCTGCTTTATCAACAGCCGTCCACGCAGCACAATGGAATATTACATCAGGCTCAAATTGCTTAATAACATTCATAACCTGATCTCTATCTGTAATATCCATTTCATCCTTATCAATAGCAAGAATATTTGTCTCACCACGTTCAACTAATTCACGAGCGATATCATAACCAAGTTGTCCTTTATAACCAGTAATTAAATACTTCTTATCACGTCTTAAAAATTCAGTATCAGACTCAGCTAAAGTATTTCTAACTTGATCCTTACCAGATAAAACAGGTTCAGTAATGCCATATTTTTCAAAAATACCTTTCCAATCAATATTTAATGCTGGATCATTCCAAAGAATTCCACCTTCCATTCTTGGCATATACTTATTATCTACATAATACTCAAATAAAGTATCATCAGTTAAAGATACAAATCCATGAGCAAATCCTCTTGGAACATATAGCATTCTTCCATTTTCAGGAGTTAACTCAACAGCTACATGCTTCCCATAAGTGGAGGAATCTTTTCTCATATCAACAACAACATCAATAACTCCACCTCTATGACATCTAACAACTTTAGCTTGACAATATGGATCTTTTTGAAAATGTAATCCTCTTACAATTCCTTTACCACTTTTAGAATTACTAACTTGATAAACACCTTTAAAACCTAATTCTTCAAGTTGTTCCTTAGTAACACTCTCAAAATAACCTCTTTCATCACCAAATCTTTTTGGTTCTAAAATATAACAATCATTTAACTCAGTAACTATTTTTTCCATAAAAACCTCCTAAAATAAACTAAGTTTTTTAACTTTTACCTTTTCATCTTCGTTTTTTTTTTGAGATAATTCGAGAAGATATTGTCCATATGAATTTTTCTTCATTAAATTACCCATATTAACTAATTGTTCATCACTAATCCAACCATTATTGTAAGCAATAGCCTCCGGACAACAAACAACAATATCTTTATTTTTTTCAATGGTCCTTATCATATTTGATGCATCCAAAAGCGAACTAAAAGTACCAGTATCAAACCATGTATAGCCATCACCCAAAACACTTGATTTTAATTTACCAGACTTCAAATAGCAATCATTTAAAGAAGTAATTTCTAATTCACCACGAGCAGACGGTTTAATAGTTTTAGCAATTTCAGAAACACCTCTTGGGTAAAAATATAAACCTGTTATCGCATAATCTGATTTAGGAAACTGTGGTTTTTCTTCAACACTTAAAACATTATTAAATTCATCAATTTCCATAATACCAAAACGTTCAGGATCTTTAACTTTATAACCAAATATAGTCGCATATCCATCTTCAGCATTCTCAATAGATTTTTGTAATTCCTTCTCAAGTCCATTACCATAATAAATATTATCACCCAATATCATAGCACATGGATTATCACCAATAAACTTCTCACCAAGAATAAAAGCTTGGGCTAATCCATCAGGACTAGGTTGAATAATATAACTTAAATTAATACCAAATTGCTTTCCATCTTTTAAAAGTCTCTTAAAACTTGACTGATCCTCAGAAGTAGTAATAATTAGAATATCCTTAATACCCGCTTGCATCAAAACTGATAAAGGATAATAAATCATAGGTTTATCATAAACAGGAACCAATTGCTTACTAGTACCCTCAGTAATAGGATATAACCTAGTACCTGTACCACCAGCTAAAATAATTCCTTTAACATTATGATTTGAAACACCAACATCAACAAAATTATGTAATTCAATATTAAAAAGTTTCTCCAATTTAATTAACTCATCCGCACTTATTTTTCTAGTCCCTTGTTCAATACGAACAATAGCATTTCTGCCAACACCTAAAACACTAGCAACATCTTCCTGAGTTAATTTTTTACTTTCTCTTATTTCTTTGAACAATTTTCCAACAATTATATCATCCATAATATTCCTCCTGACTATATAATAACAAAAAATGTTGCAAAAAGCAACATTTAATATCATTTTTTAAAAATTTTATCAAAAAATATAACAATATAAAGTAATAAAACCATTATTGCACAAGTGAAATATAATAAGAACATTCCTATAAAAGAAGCATTAGTATAATTTTTATGAAAAAATCTCTGACTTTTTTTCAAAGCCTTATATTTTTTTATTCTATTTAAACTATTATCAATAGTAACAGAATGATTATGAATAACATTAACATCATTAACTATTAACGAACTATACCCCTTATTTCTTAACTTAACTCCCATAACGTTTTCTTCATAATATAAAAATAGTCCCTCATCATAATAACCAACATTCTTTAATGCTTCAGCACTTATAATAAAGAAACATCCAGATAAAGCCTCAACCTGTGTAAACACACCACTATATTCAGAATCTTCATAAAAAAGAAACTTCTTCCTAAAAAATCTATGAATATAAGGAACATTTAATAAAGAGTCAATCCATACATTTGGAATCTTCCAGCCTCTATTAACTCCACCATTTTCCAAAACATTTGGGCCAACTAAAGCTATATTATTAGATAAATAACTAATCATCTCAATTAAATCATTTTCAGAATTAATAATAATATCTGTATTACTAACAATAATATTTTTAACCCCAAAATTATCAATTAAATATTTAGAACCTAAATTAATACCAGATCCATAACCTTTATTAGATTCATTTTTAATTAATGAAACCTTCCTATCACGAATACTTTCAAGCTTAGAAAAAGAATCATCAGTAGAACAATTGTCAACAATAACAATATGTTTAATAATACCATATTCCTTTATTGAATTAATAAAATTAACAGTATTCTTATAATCATTATAATTTACAACAACTAATCCCGTCATTTCCTACTCCTAAATTTTTTCTTAAGTTCTTTTCTATCAAATATAATATTAGTATTCCATATAAATAATAAAACAATAATTATTAAAATACCATATACAATATAACTAAACTTATTATCAGTATCAATAATATAAACAATAGATGCAAAAGCAAATAACAAATCAATAAAATAAATAATTAAAACTGTGGTTCTTTGAGAAAAATTACGATTTAATAATTGATGATGAACATGACATGCATCACCCTCATAAATTTTTTCACCCTTTAAAGCCCTACGAATAATTGCAAATAAAGTATCTAATATTGGAATAGCTAAAATAAGAAGAGGAATAACTAAAGAAGTCATAGTTACATTTTTAAATCCAAGTAATGCAATAACTGCAATAGTAAATCCCATAAACATACTACCAGTATCACCTGCAAAAATCTTAGCTGGATAGAAATTATGAACTAAAAATCCTAAAGTAGCACCTAACATTACAAAAGTTAAAACAAACTCTAAATCAACCTTACCAACAAGTACTCCAATAACACCAATAGTCAAATAGTAAATTGCGCTAATTCCACCACTTAAACCATCTAACCCGTCAATTAAATTAATACAATTAATACAAGCAAGAATAAACAAAATAGTCAAAGGATAAGTAAATATTCCAAAATTCAAATAAATACCAAAAGCACTTACATCAACAAGTAAAATTTTTCCATAAAAAGTAATAATACATGCTGCTACAACTTGTCCAATCAATTTCTCCCATGGTTTTAAATCACATATATCATCACATAAACCAGTAATAACGATAATAAAACTACCAATCAGAACAGAATTCATCTGCTCACTATGTTCACCAAAAATCATGTAACCAAGTAAAAAACCTAAAAATATTCCTAATCCACCTAATTTAGGCATAACCTTCTTATGAATATGTCTTCCACCTGGAGTATCCACCGCACCTAATCTAATTGCCATCTTCTTAATAAATGGCATAACCAAAACCACAAACGCAAATGGTATAAAAACCATCAATAAAATTTGTCCAATTAAATCACACATACTTTACTCACCTAATAACATTATATATTATTTTTAATAATAACTCAAACAAATAGACAAAAAAACAACAAAAAAATAATAAAACAACCTAAAAGGTTGTTTTAATTTATTTAAAACTTAAACATATCATCATCGTCTTTTTTATTTTTCTTTTTCTTTCTTAAAGACTTACGCTCTTTAATAGACTCTTTCCTATTTTTAGTATTGTTATAAACATTTGAAACACTTCTTGAAATCAAAGCAGTATGTCCTAATCCCTCTTCAATCTCCTCAGTATCAAATGAAACATTTGATTCATCAGCTTTTTCTTCACTAACATCATCAGTCTCTTCAGTCTCTTCAGATTCAGTATCGTCTTCATCATCAGAAACATCATCATTATCCTGATCAGTATTATCACTATGTTCTAATTCAGCGTCAGTTTCAGCTAATTCACTATCATCATTTTCAATAGAAGTACCAGCTTCATTATCAGATCCATTCTCCAATGATTTTTCAAATTCAGTCTTAACATCTAACTTATTATGTAGATATTTCTTTAATTGTTTATTCTTAGAAACAACAGAAATAATTAACATAATAAATTCAAAAATACATAATCCTATTAAACCAATTATAATATAAGAATAATATTTATTATTTACCACATTTGAAGAAACATACTTTTGTAAAGTCCCTTCACTTGAATCATAACTATAAAAATTCTTTTCTCCAGTCTCTAAATTAATACCATACAATAAAGAATATGCTCCATCTTTTAAATAACCATTATATTCTTTATCACCAATCTTAACTAAACCAGACTTATATCCAGCAGGTACATCTTTATTATCAACTAAAGAAATATATAAACCACTTATATTAATTTCATTATAAACACTGAACTTATCACTTTTAGAATCATAATTAAATAACTCAACCTTACCCTTATCATCCATCAAACCAATAAGATAAATATCAGTTATTTCGCTATGATAACAAGGTACACTCTCACCCTTAATCAAAATAGTACTTGATTTATAAGTAGCATTTACCTTGGGTAATTTATCATTCTTACGAACAACAGAATAAGTTTTATCATTAACCTTAACTTCAATTGGAGATAACTCCTTAACAACTACATTAATCTTATAAGTTTTAGTATCACCATTTTCAGCAGTAACAACAATCTTTATCTCATTGTTGCCCTCTTTAACATCATAGTCACCTATTCCACTAACAGATGCATTACCATCATTAGCAGTAGCACCTATCTTAACCTTCTTAGTATCATTAGGAACACTTACGCTATACTCAGTAACACTACTATCAAAATTCAAATCAAATCCTTCAATATTTAAAGAACTTAAATTATTATCATCACTATACTTATAATCACTATGTCCGCCGTTATTTCCATTATTAGAACCATTATTTCCATTGTTTGAAGGTTTAATAACATTAATAGACGCAGAAGTAGAACCGCCTATATCCATAGCTTCATCTGTATCGAAGTCGCCTATAACAATACCATCAATATTAAACGAACCATTTCCATTACCTATTGCCTTAAAAGTCCAAGAATATGTCACAGATGTTTTTCCGTAAGTTGAAACATTGGCAGCCCTTTGTGGAGCTTCTGCAGTAGTAGAAACATAAGATAAGATTGAATCATCATAACTTATAGTGTATTGCCAAGAACCAATCGGAGCAGAAGATGACACTGTAACACTAACAGTTACATTATCCCCAACATAAACAGACGAAGGAGCACTAATTTGTACATTAGCGCTCGCAGCCTTTACTATGTTAGGAGTTAAAAATAATATAAATATTGAAAATAGAATTAAAAACTTTTTTCTCATAAAACCTCCTATTGCTTAATTAAATTTATACCCAAAATATGTTTTTGTACTTTCAATAAATCAAGAGCATTAATAGTACCATCCTTATTTATGTCAGATGCACTTGCAAATGCACCACTTAATTTATTTATACCCAAAATATTCTTTTGAATTTTTAATAAATCTATGGCATCAATTTTACCATCACCTGATGCATCACCATAGATAACAACAGTTAATTTAGTACTCTTATCACCAGATTTAATCTCAATAGTAGCGCCAGTACCAACAAAATCGCTCTCTATAGTTTTACCACTAGAATTCTTAATAACAACTGTAGCATTAGCATCATTTTTCTTAATAGAATTAATAACACTACTAGCCTTAGTTCCAATCGCAATTCCACTTACATAACTATTATTAATCTTATAACCAGATTTAGTAACAACACTATTTAAATCAGTAGTCCCAGTTGTTGGATTATTATCACTTGGAGTTGTTGGAGTTGGAGCAGGTGTTGGAGTTTTAGCCTTCTCACGATGAACATTAACAGTATAATTCTTAACGCTACCATTTTGAGCAGTAACAGAAACCTTAATAGCATTGTCACCCTCATTAACATTAATAGTCCCACTAGCACTTCCAGAACCACTTATACCACCAGAAATTTTAGAATAACCATTAACTGTTTTAGCACTCAATTTAATACTGCTAGTACTTGAAGAAACATAAACATCATAAGAAGTATTAGCCCCATCAAAACCAGTAACACTACTACCATTTACCTTTAACTCACTCAAATAATTATTAGGATTTAAAGGGCTTGGTAAAACATACATTTTTTCCATATTATTATAAACAGGAATAGTAAATACAAATTCATTACCAAGCATACTAAACTTACTATAAGTTGAATAAGTACTGCTTGCTTCACTAAGTGGAGCACGTAAATTAGTCATATATTGATGAACTCCAACCTTAGATTGACCATTATTAACATTAAACTTTTGTAAATATTCAGTATATTGATTATTATTAATATAACCATCACTTATAAATTCAGCGCCACCAATAATAGCCTTCTTCAAAGTATTCCAAGGTCTTCCATAATAAGTACTCTTACTATATCCATCCTCACCACCATTGGCATAAATCAAACCTTTTTTCCAGTTATCAGCACCACTATAAGCACCTATATTATAAGCATTATAAAGATTACTATAACCTCTGCCATTATATTCAAACCAATCACCACTAATAACAGCGGTAGTATCCCCTACTTCTTGGCGAGTACGACTAGCTAAATGGATTGGGCTAACATTATAAGTTCTAGCAGCTTCCATATAATATTCAGCAAAATTACTATCATAATTACCCAAACGAGTACTAGATAAAATATTTTTAACCTTATCAATAGTATGATAATTAGAATCATAATTTAACTTTTCAAACATAAATACATAATCAGGCTTTAAATAAAGTCTTGGATCCATATAATAACTTACAGTCGCATGATTAGCAGCATACCAATTACTACCATCCTGAACATAAAAAGTATCATTATAATAATTATATGAACCACCAGCAGTAGACCTATGACCTACTTCATCACCTTGAATTAAACTAGTACCAACAGCACTCTCCAAAGAAGTAACAGTAGAATAATCCATATTAGTTTTCAAAGCCTCAAATTTCCAATTAGGATATCTAGCATGTAATTCATCTAAATAAGGTAAATAACTATCAGGAAAACCTGCATTTTTCAATTTATTATTATAATCACTTAAACTATTATTTTTATAAAATTGTTGAGCATATTTAGATAAAGAAGTAGTAGTTACATACTTACCACAAACAAATCCTGTTGAACCATTATGTTTAACCTTATACCAACTATAACATCCATTGGCAGTAGACATATCAGTATCAACTATCTCAACCTTATCACCACAATTTAAATTAGCAACAGTATAACCACCACCGGCTTCACTTCTCATAGGTAAACTAGTAGCATCCTCATAACAAGCAATAATACCATTAGAGCCACTCAAATCAATACTATTGTATCCACTATTATCAGGTTCACTAGAAGGAATAATATCAAAAAATTCACTACAAATATATCCATATTGATTACCATAAGCAATCTTATACCACTTACCAGTACCACATCCATTAGAACCATCACTAGTACTAAAAGGATTAGAATCAGTAACAGTATAAACATTACCATATCCGGCATCCTCCAATAAAGTTTGATAACTAGTACCAGCACCACTTCTTACACGTACATCAGTACCAGTGACTTTACCAGTTAAAGCAAAGACATTATTATTCATAAAAAGAGTCATCATAAAAATTAAAGAATAAATTACTAACTTTCTTAACCTCATA
>Ga0256405_10001614_pt1 | contig 59870 bp, 47 predicted proteins | sample RumenRJG_02DNA_FD_189096 | JGI IMG/M metagenome (GOLD analysis project Ga0256405, IMG submission 189096) | Bovine rumen microbial communities from Lethbridge, Alberta, Canada - RJG_02 | ecosystem: Host-associated > Mammals > Digestive system > Stomach > Rumen | place: Canada: Alberta... | reverse complement strand
GGTGGCATGATTGACCGACGCGATTTTGAAGCCGAATGGAGCGTAGCGGAATGAGGCTTCAAAATCCTTCCTACCGCTCACTCATTTTGGGTGTTTCCCGACTGCACTTTTCTTGACAATTCCACTGTGCAAATGCGGCTGTGGTTTTACGATTGGTTTCATCTCTACGCTGTTCATATATTTTAAGGGCTTCTTCAACACTAACATTTTGTATCTGCATTATTCTTTGTATTGGTTTTAATACTCTGTCGCCGCTGATTTTCTTGCAGTAGTCAGGGAGTATTTTGGCTTCTTCGGAATCCCAGTATTCATTAACGGCTTTTTCGGCTTCATCGAGTTCTTTCTGAGCCCGAGAAATCTGCTGTTCTAATTCAGAAATAAAGCTATTTCTTTCAGCTTCAAACTCAGGAAGGATTTTTGTATCATATTCCTGTTTGGCAACACTGTATTTTTGATTTTCTATTTCTTGTAATCGTTGCTGTTCCTGCAACATCATGTTATATTGCTGTTGATAAGCAGGAGATTGACCGATAGTTATGATATTTTCTCTCTTTTCTTTTTGAAAGAAAACAAAATAATATACAGGTATCCATGCAAGCGCAGGAAAAAACAGTAAAAGCAACAGTGGAAATAACAATGAAAGTATAAACAATATTCCTGCGGGGAGAAATGCAACAAGATAGTTAAACTTGACTGTTGGTGTAATTGGTGGTGGTGTCGGCACTGGAACCTGAACACAAACAGGCGCTGTGGGCGGCTGTTCAGCTTTCTTTTCCTTTATTCTTGTTTTTAGTGAATTATGGACGCAATATTTTTCATCTCTGATTCTTAAAAGATGAATAGATTTGTCGATTGGATTCAACTTTTCTTCCATAAAATAATCACTCCTTGATTTATTTTTCACTTGAATTTATTTTTTTGCAGATTGATGAAGCCTTGCAGATTTCACACTTCGGATTATTTACGGTACAGATTTCACCATAGCCTTTGGCACAATAAGCCCAGAGGATATAATCCACTTCCGAAGAAGGCTTATTCAATTTCTTAGCTATAGCATTGATGATTTCAAAGGCTTCAAATACACCTGCTTCTTTCCTTTCGGAAAATCCAAGATATTTGCTGCCTAAGATACGGCATATGTGCCTGTCGGGTTTTGCCATATCATATCCGACATTTTTCAGATACTCGGCTGTCAGGGCTTCACCCATTTGTGATAATTTATCCTTGCTGTCGCTTGCTGAAAGCTGTCTGACAAGACAAGTGATATTATCGTCCTTGATAAACTTGCTGTAGTAGCTGTCGATACTGCCGAAGTCTTTTTCAATAGTTATCAGTTTGGGGATGTTGGTATTTATCAATGCCTGCATTTGCTTGTTGGTATACTGGCTTGCAAGGCTCAGTGACTTCAAGCTGTTACGAAGCTGCGAAGGCTCACAGGAAAGTATATAATCAGGGTCGTATTGACGGAACAATTCATCAACAGCGGTCAATCCTCCTGTTTCAAGATCGGTAATACTTTCCATACGTTCCCATAATATACCTCTGAACTGAGCATGGAATAAACCATCGCTCTGATATGGTCTTGAATTGTAAGCTTTCCACACGATTTACGCTTTTCATACTGATGGTATATGTAGGTATTCTCCCACAGCATTTTGGGACTTTTCAGAATCTCCCGAAGATGCTTGTTCATATCCTCAACCGTATTAACTGCTGTCAGTATGCTATTCATCATTATCATCCTCATTGTCGTTTGTTTTGTCAATCGCAGAACAATTCCATTCAATAAACAATTCAGGAGATACATTTAATGCAAGGCAAATCATACGCAGATCATCGGCGTATAGCGTTCTCTTGCCATTCATAATCGCATGAAATATATTGTTTGGTATTCCGGAATTTTGGGCAATAACACATTGCTTAAGACCATGACTGTCAATGTAATTCCTGACTCTCTGATATACACGCATTTTAATCACCTCAAAATACAGAATTACTGTAATAATAACATCATATCACAGTATTTCTGTAATTACAATAGTTTTTACAGAAATTCTGTATTTTTTCTTTACTTTTTTATAAATTATGGATATAATAGATTGTAAGCGAGGTGGAAGAGTTGAAGAAATATGAGATTGGCGCAAGGATCCGTAAATACAGAGAAGCTCGTAATTTGAGCCAAAAAGAACTTGCAGAGAAGCTTCATATATCAGGAAGCAGAATATCTAACTGGGAGCAAGGAATCAACAGACCGGATGCTGATATGATAGCTGATCTATGTTCCGTTTTACAGGTTTCACCAAGCGAGTTATTGGATGTTAAACTGATAGATAATGACTATACCAGCGAAGAACGTGCGGTTATAATCGCATACAGAAACAAACCTGAGCTGCAACACGCTGTTAAAGTGTTGCTTGGTATTGATGAAGATTAGCCATGTATCCGTTTAGCGTGGCTTGTACAACATTTTTTTCCAGATAAAGAATATTACCAATTAGAATAACACTACTCCTACAAAACCATATATGAAAGTCCTATGGGGTAAAAACCTATTATAATAGTGAAAGCATAAAAGCAGAAGAATTGTCTGAGTTGTTATCGCCGAAACTTTTGGCATACAAGCTGTTTAACCGAAACTGCATAGACTTATTTTCTGCGATTTGTATTTCTGTTGATACACAGATTCAATATGATTTAAGCAAGGAGTTTTTACGTATGAAAAGGGTTATTTCAAGCTTGGTAAAACACAGATCGAACATCAATGAGTTCAGAAAATCATATACTGCCAATGACATTGTTCAGCTTCTTTCTCAGATAGAAGAGTTAAAAAATTATGATGTTTTTTGTTCCAGAGGTAATAGCGGACAGGAAACGTTCATTATCGGCAAGCACGCCTACTCTATTGTTGATGAAGTGCCGACCGAGGAATAATTAGTGTAAAAATCAACCAACAGCCATTGGAAACTGCTCTGTTCCCAATGGCTGTTTTCAATATTACCGACTATATATGTATTGATTTCATTGCAAAGATTGAAACTGTAAGCTGTTTTCAATAAAATCAATGATTTCAATACCTGAATTTATACTTGGTATTAGTTGTTAGGGTCATATTCTTCATAATAGAAATGATGTCGATTACCGGCATTGCCATTAGAGCTAACTCTATAAACGATTTTTTCATCGGTATATAGCTGATCTTTCAGTTCTCTTAGTTCCTTACTTAGCTGTTGGGCTGACGTAGCAATGGGTAAGTGAAGTAATCTTTCACCCGCCTGCAAAAGCTCTTTTGCAGTTCCTGTCCAACGCTTTTGAGGAGATTCGTTAAGAACCCCTTTTATAGTTTTAACCACAGGGCTGGACAAGTATTTTAATCTTTTCTCCTGTTCAGCCACTTCTTCGGCTGTGCCTAATAGTGTCCACCGGCAAGAGTCATCAAACTGCATTAAAAGCTCCCCTTGTTCAACATCACGTCCAGTGATATAGAGAGTTGCCTCTTTGTCTTGACGAGAAGCTTTCTTTAACACAAGCATAGTGTCCATAGCTCCTGTAATTCCGTTGGTACCTATCATCTCATTAAATGGGTCAGACTTATCTTTGCTTTTACCGGTGTGATGAACAAACAATACACTAAGTCCTCGTTTGTCCATAAATTCTTTTATAGCTCCCGCTTCTCGGTAATCGTGGTCATACCACCTTTCTCCGTGTTGTCCCTGACCACGTATTTTTTGAAAGGTGTCTATAATAACCAATTTTGTTTCAGGGTGTTGTTGGTTATGATTATCTATCTGGTCAAGCAACCCATCATCGAGTGTAATAACATCAGTCGAAAAGTAAAACCACAACGGTGCAGGAGCTTGTTCAAGTAGCTTATTCATGCGTCCCTGTAACCGTTTCAATGTATCCTCAAACGAGAGGTACAACACTCCTGCCTGTTGTGTCTCATGATCAAGGAACTTTTCACCTGCTGCGATTTTAAGTCCCAACAGTAACACAAACCAGCTCTTGCCGCTTTTAGGAGCAGCCGCTAATATTGTTGCTCCCTCCGGAAGCAGTCCATTAACAAGGTATCTTGTGGATGGCAAATTTATTCTTTGAAGGTCGGGAGCGGAGATGATATTTAGTCCTTTTACTTCCTTTGCCTCGGTCTTGACCATATGGGTTCTCTGCCAATGTTCATGATCCTGCATTGCAGTTCTGTCTGGTCTCATAGCTTTCGCAAGATTAGGGAGATAATCCGCACGATTTATCTTCTTTATATGCTTTTCATCTTTTTGGGCAGAATATGGACTTGACCGAAAAGCCTGTATTGCATACTCGGTATCATTATTACACCAGTACAGTAGCTTAGCCATAAAACCAGCGTCATCTTCACTTTCGTTTCCATGGGGACGATTACCGTTCCAATAGGATTTTAGTTTCTCGTCCTTTTCCAGACCAACTTTTAGTAAGTCTTTTGCATTTTCTGCTGCTATTGTGGACTGACGATCTCCTGTGTTGTTTAGTTCTCTTTTCATATATTGTTCTAAAACTTGGGTCAGTTTCTCTGTACAGTCAGCAACAAGATTGTCGTTTATTCTCTCACCGGTTATAGTAACGAATTTATTTGTAGCACCGGATACATAAACTTCAAGCCCTTTTTTCTGATTGTTTATATAGTAGCGTTCTTTATCATATTCAAATCCATTGACCCAAAAAATGATGCGTATTCCTTTGCCGCTCGGACTTATCTCAGTATAGCTATTCATACGGTTAATAATATCTTGAGCCATGTTAGAAAACTCTCCGTCTGCAACGCAATGGTCTATGTCTATAGCTCCAATACTTCCAAAAATACCAAGCCCAAGACCATCAAAAGAACCATTTGAAAAAACAGTATTAGCTGTTTCAAAATCCACAAAGGTACTCGGGTCATTTGATTTTGCACGGCAGCCTGTGTTTGGATCATACGGCAACTTACCATGCTCCTCATATCTCCATACGCACCATAAAGTGTTTTCTTTTAATGCAGTTGGAATATTGTTATAATTCATATTCAAACCCCTCTTTTCTTGTTTACATTATCTTCGACGATGATAAATCCATTAGCTGTAGGTCTGATACGTAATACGCTGACCTCTTCAACAATGCCCTGTTGAATACCCTCAATCAATTTTTCTTCTGTAACAAATTCGACTTTGTCAGAGAGAATATCCCTCAGTATTTTTCCATAGCTTTTATCATTTGACTTGTTCATATTTTTCTCCTCTTTTAAATTATTATTTCTTTCGTAGACTATCTGTTTTCTAATGTTTCATCTGTCGACACCTCGCTTTTCGCTTCCTCTTCTAAAAGCTGTTCCAATTCTTCGCGGTGGTTTTCGACATAGTCCGCAATATCGGCAATAATTACTTTTGCAAACTTTCTTGCCTGTTCTTCGTTTATATAAACTTCAAACTCGCTGCGTTCCATAATCGAAAACCTCCTCTCAGAATTCGTTGAATTTGAATTTTGTCAAATTCTAAGTACCATAACGAAAGCAGGAGAAAAATTTCCGATAGCTATTTTATTTTAAGAACTCATATTCATTTACTTTACGAACCAAGGCGGGTGTATTTTGTCCATGAAAAAGAATGACAAAAGCATTGATTTTACTGCATTTGAAAAGAAATATCCTACAAATGAAAAGTGCTTGGAAAAAATTTTTAAAATTCGTTGGAAAAACGGATATAAATGCCCTCGCTGTCATTATAATGAAGCATGGGATATTGCTCCATATAAATACAAATGCCGTAACTGCGGTTATCAAACGACAGTTACGGCAGGTACATTTTTCCATAAAACACATTTAACAATGGTACAATGGTTCAAGGCGATTTTCTATATGAGCATTCGCAGAGAACAAGCAACGGCTGCTGAATTACAAAGCCTTGTCGGGATAGGCAGCAATAAGACCGCTCTTACTGTAATAAAAAGAATAAGACCCATGCTATATTGTACATCACAAAAAAGATTATCATGGACAGATAGTAAGTTAAATGGTATTGTTGAAATATGCAAACAATCAATTCTTGATGATGATATTGATATTTTTAGCCAAAAGTATATTTATGTTGCTGTTGAAGCTAACAATGGGATTATCGGTAGAATACGGATATATGAGTACCAGACGAATAAGGATGAACGAAGTTTTTGCAAATCATTTGTTTCACAGCTTATTGATAAAAAAGCTACCATCAGATTTGAGAGTCGACAAATCAGTTGTCCGTTAGCAAATACAGTTAGTTATGATTTTGAGAAGTGGATAATTGGTAAGGAAAGCATTAAACTTGGCAAGCTGTGTTCGGCGTACTGCAAAATGATAAACACATATAAAACCCATGCTACATTTGATGAAATTCTCAAAAATATCTTAAACGATGATCCACCGCCAAGGCACGATTCATCACTCATATAAACAAAAAGCAGAGAGCAATCAGACTCTCTGCTTTACTGATGAATCACACAAACCATACCGTGACAGCGAAGCCGCCGAAATAGAAATATGGTTTTGTGTAATATTGTTGTGGTGGAGATAACGGGGCTCGAACCCGTGACCTCTTGACTGCCAGTCAAGCACTCTCCCAGCTGAGCTATACCCCCGAATTTACTTTATTATTATAATATACTCCGCTTCATTTTGCAAGAGGTTTTCATGATTTTTTTCCCTTATCGGCAGAATATACACAATCCGGTCTGACGATGATAGCTTTTGTCTGTTCCTATTCTCACAATATTCTCGCAGCGCCTTTTATATCTTCTCTTTTCATATTTTAACGATGCATGAATTGCTTTTTTTGGCAAATCTCGTTTTACGATATTGAATTTTCGGACGAATTAGTATATGATAGATGTTGATAAGCTAAAGATGTATTTTGCGGGGGTCTTTCATTTGAGTTTTCTTAAAAAACTAAGTTCAAAAAAATATTTCTGGGTTATTTTCTTTTTCATATTGGTTGTTTTCTTTTCTTTTATGCTGCACATTGTTATTGAAAACGACAGAAAAGCAAGTTTGCCGACGGACGATATGCTGCGTACAATAGGAAAAGTCACCAATATTCCCGACAGCTACTCCATCACCGAAGACGGAACAGCAAAAGAAGTCTATTCCAACGTACAGGTACTGGTAGAACTGAATGATAAAGAAACGTATGAAACCACACTGATCGGTCAGGTACCGAAAAAAAGCGCAGGAGAGCTGGATTACGGGACCCTCATCAAACTAAAGTACAGCGACAACGATCATACTGCCTTTTATTATGCCGATGATCCGCCGGAAAGACATCGTGTCTTTCTCTATGTTATCTTCGGCATTCTGATTGCCGCCAGTATCGGGGCAACTGTTTTTTCTTCCAAGGTGCTGAACATCCTCTCTCACCGCAAAGTGATGCAGGAAAATATGGAAAACATTCGCAAGCAGCGTGCTCAGTCTGAGGAAGATGCTTCTCGTTACAAAGGCGTAGACGGAAATGACTCAACAGAAGACTACGTACCCTTTCAGGATCAGGGAATCGACTATAATGCCCGGTATCAGCAGGACCAGAGTATGAATGCGGCAGGTTATTCCGCCGAAGACACGTTCTCCGGCGACTCAATCTATTCTTCCGGTGATCCTTCTGCTCCTTATACCGGTTATACTTCCGGTTCTTCTTCGCAAAACGACCCCTCTGCACCCTACACCGGCTATGACACATCCGCTGTACAGAATGACCAGACAGCTTACCCTGATACCCCTTATACCGGTTATACTTCCGGTTCTGCTTCGCAAAACGACACCTCTGCGCCCTACACCGGATACGGTACAGATGCTGCAGCGCAGAACGAACCGGCAATCTATCCCAACGCAGTACCCGGCGGAACGGACAATGCTTCCGCTTCCACAAGCAGCTCCACCACTCCCACTTATTCAGACTATGGAATGCCCAACGCTTCAATGGACGCTCCTTATGATCCGAATGCGCCTTATACCGGCTATGGTATGCCTAACGTATCAATGGATGCGCCTTACGATCCGAACGCACCGTATACGGGATATGGCGGTTAAGGACTATTTTTCTCCGGAGGTTTCATGATGGTGAAAAATCATCTGTCAAAAAACTTATTTGTTGTTCTGTTCTGCATTGTCATGCTCTCACTTTGTGCCTGCAGCGCTTGCTCACAGGGCAGTCATCCGGAATTCCGGAACAAATACTTTGTCAGCCGTCTTTCCCAGCAGGAACTAAATCATTTTTCGCTCCTGTATGAAAGCGCTTGCCAATGTAAAGAAGATGCGGAGTTTTCCGAGCCGGTCACGGAAGAAACGCTCGAACGCCTGATGTGGCTGTTGAATTATGACTGTCCGGAGCTGATACACCTTTCGGGCGACTATGTTCCCCATTACAGCAGTACGGAACCGGATCTGCTGACCGGTGTTTCGTTCCGTTACACCATGACAAAACAGGAATACGAAAATAATCTTAAAGAACTCGACAACTATTTCTCTGATCTTCAAGCTAAAACGAACAGGATGACAGACGAAGAAAAAGAACTGTACGTCTATGACATCATGTTCAACAGCATTGTCTTTGATGAATATTCCAAACACGCAGGCTCCGTTTACGGTGCCTTGATAGAGCATCAGGCACGGTGTGAAGGCATCAGCAAAGCGTTCACCTGGTGTATGCAGCAATGCGGTGTGACCTGTCTGACGATTGCCGGCACTCCTTTGTGGAAAAATAGCGGCGTCTATTCCAGCCATTCGTGGAATATTATTCAACTGAACGGTTCTTACTACCACGTTGACCTTGCTGCAGACAACCTTCCTTCCAAAGATACCAAACCTATGCCGCCGCTTTATGGCTTTTTGAATGTCGATGATGATACAATTGCCAGAACTCATCTGATTCACAAGGTCTTTTCTGATCTCGGCGTTCCTGAATGTCAGCACACTGACTTGAATTATCATGTGAAACGAAAGCTTCTGATAACAAACGATAAAGATCCCAAGGAGCAGTTTTTTCAGATACTCGGCCGGAATTATCACGAAGGACAGGAAAATACCATTTCCATCCGGTTTGTGACAGACAAGCTTTATCAGGAGTTTATCAGTTCAGAAGCAGACTGGTTTGCCGATTATCAGGAGCAGCATCAGCTCTCTGACGGCAAAGATTCACTTTATTACAACGACACCGCTTTGACCGTCGTCTTCATTACCCATTCAGTCCCCTCTGACTGACAGTTATGATTGAATGATATTTTTATTATGGAAAAAGGAGGACAAGTTCATGAAAAAAAAATTGTCGATCGACAGGATCGGCAAACGGGGCAGTATTGCTTTATTATGCCTTGGACTTTTCTGTCTGTTCTTCGGCATCTATCTGCAGATTCAAACAAACAAGCTTCCCTCTGACGCTGTTGAAGTTACCGCTGTGATCAGCCGATTTGACACAACTAATGAATCAACCTATCAGACCACCTCAACCCTTGTTACCTATACGGTTGACGGTCAGACCTTTACCGATATTCCCTTGGGACAGTTTGAAGGCTCATGGAAGGTTGGCGACCGGATACTCATCTGCTGCAGTCAGAATGACCCCAGTCATATTTGGACCCGTACCATGCAGTATCGGGGAATCCTTTATATTCTGTTTTCCGCTTCCTTTCTGCTTGTAGCAGGCTATAAGCTGCTTCAGTTCAGAAAAATCAAGGGAATCAACGATCATGAAAGCGATCTTGATGACAGCGGCAGAGAAAAATTCAAAATTTCTTCCTTTATCATTCCCCTCGCTGCCGGTATTCCCTTTACGATCAACGGTTTTATCTACATCATTCTCGAGCATTCCATTCTCGGCTACGCCATTGTCGCTTTAGGCGCCACTGCTATACTGACCGGCATTTTTTCACTGCTCGACTATATCAATTTCAAACGCACCCACAAAGCGAAAGCGTAATGTGCTCCTCTCTGAATACCACAGCGATTATTCCGTCAGGACGCCTTTTGATAACTTCACCCGATCTTTTTTGCAAGATCGGGTGTTTTTCATTTTCTTCTCATCATTAAATCCTTTTTTATAACAGCAAAACTCCGGAAGTCATTGCCGCAGCAGGCAGTATACTTCTCCTGAAACGCTTGTTCCATGAAATATCTTCAACCCGCTTTGTAATCTGCTTCGTCCATGACAAAAGCTCTTTCTTTTTTGAAGTTCTGCCCCATTCACACCTTTTTTATCAAGATTCATTTCCGGCATGATTGATTGCAACTGATTCTAACCGTTTTCCTTTTGTCGTCATCTGTTCTTTACAATAATTCCTCACTGACACAGGTGCTTTACTCTTGTCAACAGAAGTTTTTGTCCATATTTTGCCGAGGAAAAGCGATTGCAGCGGATTTTCCCACGCATATACAGTTTATTTTTTATAATATTGTACTTTTACCGGATAATATGGTAAAATAAGTAGATAAATGATTGTCTGAAACTGATCCTCTCTGTCAGATAACAGCACAAAAACAGTACTGCGTATGACAGAATTGCAGACCATACAACACTCAGCGCACTGCCGGCTTCCGGCAGAAGGTGATCCGGAAGCAGACCTGCTGAAAAAGGAGCAAAGGAAAATGAACAGTATTTGTATTGAACCAAAAGTGCTCAACGGCACTGTCAGTATGCCGCCATCCAAAAGTGCGGCTCACAGAGCAATTATCTGCGCCTCGCTTGCCAAAGGCGTCAGCGTTATCAACAACGTGTCACTGTCCAACGACATCAGCGCTACTGTCGATTGTATGCGCCGACTGGGTGCTGACATCACGATCAACGGTGACACGCTTGTTATAAACGGCAGTCATACACTGTCAGTTGCCTCTGCCGTGCTGGACTGCGGTGAAAGCGGATCCACACTGCGCTTCTTAATTCCCATTGCCGCAGTTGGCGGCGTCCGCACAACATTTGTCGGTCACGGAAAGCTTCCACAGCGCCCGATCGGTGTGCTGACAGACTGTCTGCCGCTTCACGGTACAGAATGTACGACACAAGGCGGTCTTCCCCTCTCTATTCAGGGACAGCTTCATAACGGATCGTTTGCTGTTGCCGGAAACATCAGTTCTCAGTTTATCACGGGACTACTGCTGGCACTGCCTCTGCTTGAAGGCGACAGCGAAATTGTACTGACCTCTGAGCTGCAATCCTCGGATTATATTACCATGACGACCGACGCCATGAAGGAGTTTGGCGTAACTGTCCGCAGAACTGCCCAGGGCTGGCATATACCCGGCGGTCAGCGTTATCAGCCCCGCAATTTCAAAGTAGAAGGCGACTGGTCACAGGCAGCATTTTTTATGACTGCAGCTTCGCTGGGCGGCTGTATTACCATTGATAACCTGAACCTGAATTCCTCTCAGGGTGACAAAGCCTGTCTGGAACTATATAAAGCCTTCGGCGCTGATATCACTGTCAGTGAGTCCGGCGCCATTACAATTTGCCGCAACCGGCTGAATGCTTTGGAAATCAACGCTCAGAATATTCCCGACATGGTGCCGGCATTGGCTGTCACGGCTGCCTTATGTACAGGTACCTCTGTCATTTACAGAGCAGAAAGACTGAGAATAAAAGAATGTGACCGTCTGGGAGCTATGGCGCATAATCTGAAGCTTTTGGGGGCGGATATTACCGAAACACAGGACGGACTGATCATTAACGGCGTTCCTGAACTGAAGGGCGGCCATGTGTCCGGATTTAACGATCACAGAATCGTCATGTCAATGGCGGCTGCTTCGGTTGGATGCAGAAATGCCGTCACCGTTTCGGACAAAGAAAGCGTTAACAAATCGTATCCTTCCTTTTTTGAGGACTTTGAAAGATTAGGAGGCTGTTGTCATGTCATCATGGGGTAACGGAATTAAAATATCTGTCTTCGGAGAAAGTCACGGTGCCGGAATCGGCGTTGTGATTGACGGGCTGCCTGCCGGAGAAACGATCAATACCGAAGAACTGCTGCTGCAGATGCGCCGCAGAGCGCCCGGCAGAGATAAGGTTGCCACTCCGCGCAAGGAGGACGATCTGCCGGAAATTTTGTCCGGTATGCTGAACAATACCACAACAGGTGCGCCGCTTTGTGCCGTCATCCGCAATACCAATACACGCTCACAGGACTACAATAACCTGATGAACGCTCCCAGACCCTCTCATGCCGATTACACCGGCTTTGTGCGGTATCATGGTTTCAATGATATCCGTGGCGGCGGTCACTTTTCCGCAAGACTGACGGCTCCGTTGGTATTTGCAGGAGCAATCTGCCGACAGATTCTCCAAAGAAAAGGCGTTCAGATTGCCGCCCACATTGCTTCGGTCGGTAATGTCTGTGACCTGCGCTTTGACCCTGCCGATATTCCGCCGGAACTGATGCGCCGACTGTCTGAAACCACCTTCGGGCTGATTGATCAAAACCGTGAGGAAGCCATGCGTGCGCTGATAGAAGATTGCCGCAAGGACGGCGACAGCATCGGCGGCACAATAGAATGCGCTGTTACAGGGCTTGCGCCGGGTGTAGGTTCACCGATGTTTAACGGGGTGGAAAATGTAATCTCCTCAATTGTGTTCGGTGTACCTGCCGTCAAGGGGATTGAATTCGGTTCGGGGTTTGACGGTTCTGCTCTGCGAGGCAGTGAAAACAACGACGCTTTTTACTATGACGGCGACACTGTCCGCACCAAAACAAACCGTCACGGCGGTATTCTCGGCGGTATCTCTTCCGGAATGCCCATTGTGTTCCGTGTTGCCATGAAACCTACCCCCTCTATTGCCAAAGAGCAACATACTGTTGATCTTCAGCAAAAAACCGATACGACACTTTCGGTCAAGGGACGCCACGACCCCTGTATTACTGTCCGGGCTGTCCCTGTCATCGAATCCGTTACGGCACTTGCCGTCATCAATCTGTTAAAGGAAGTGAATATGCTTTGAACCTTGATGAAATCCGACAGGAAATTGATACGATCGACAAACAGATTGCCGCCCTTTTTACTCAGAGAATGGACTGTTCCGTAAAAGTGGCTGAATACAAAATGGAAAACGGTCTGCCGATTTTTAATCCACAACGTGAAATGCAGGTACTGGACAAAATAGAAGCACAAGCCGGCAAATACGGCACCTCTGCCCGATTACTTTACGCAACGATTCTGGAGCTTAGCCGTGCTTTGCAGCACGATATGCTCGGCAGCGGCGAAAAACTCTATCACCGCATCGCAAATGCCGGAAAAGACGTTCCCTATGAGGAACAGAATCTTCGTGTTGTGTGCTTCGGCATTGAGGGTACTTATGCCCACCGTGCCTGCCTGAAAACTTTCCCCCATGCCTTACCTTTTTTCCGTCCGACTTTTTACGAGGTGTTCAGTGCCGTCAACAACGGTGAGGCTGATTTCGGCGTTGTTCCGATTGAAAACAGTTCTGCCGGTTCTGTTACAGACGTGTACGATCTGATGCTGAAATATCGCTTCTCCATCGTATCCGCCGTACATCTGCCCATTGACCATTGTCTTGCTGCCCGTGAGGGCTGCCGGCTTGAAGATATCCGCATGGTTTATTCTCATCAGCAGGCATTGTCGCAATGCTCGAATTTTCTGCGGTCCCGTTCCCTGCCGTATGACACCTGCCAGAGTACCGCCGCTGCCGCTGAAATGGTCAGTCAATCTGACAGAACGGATATTGCCGCTATCTGCTCCGAAGAAGCTGCTAAAACCTATGGTCTTACGATTCTCAAACAGGGCTTTCAGAACAATCCACATAATATGACACGGTTTATCATTATCTCAAAGCAGCTTTATATTGAACCCGATGCTGACAAAATCAGTCTGTGTTTCTCACTGCCTCATCAGACAGGTTCACTGTATAATATTCTCTGCCGCTTTGCCAGCAACGGACTGAACCTGACAAAAATCGAGTCACGACCTATGCAGGGGACAGAATTCGAATATCTGTTTTATCTCGATTTTTCAGGAAACGTCAACAGCCCCCGCACTATCTCCATGCTCAGGGCGCTCTCTGATGAGATGACGGAATTCTCTTTCCTGGGCAACTACAAAGAGAAATAAAATGAAGCTCCTTTTTACCGCACAAACAAGTCACATCATTCTGCATATAGCAAGCTATGCCCCTGCAGGACTGCTTTATCAGAATGAAATGATCAGAACCGAACCCCTCGTTTCTGCTTGAATTTCAGGGAACACCAACTGCCGTCAGCGCCTTTCACTGCTTTGCATACCCTATGGTCTGATGACGCAATGCCCCTTTTCCTGCAACGGCACAGAAATCAATAACATTTAACTCGGAGCAAAGCCCGATGTAAGCTCGCTTAACATCGGCTGCATTGATCCAACCTCACCGCAGGAGCTTTAGCTCCTCGGGGTTTCAGTGGGGGATTATAACCCCCACTGAAAGTCCGAATGGCACCCGCCGCCTAAGAGGCGGGGGACATCGGTGATTGGTTATACTCTTTTTCACTTCTATGGCTGACAAGTCACTATATTTACGGCGCAAATAATCTTCATTTTCTATGAATTGTCGCTTGTAAAAATAAATACCGGAGAGTATAATAAGGGGTGGAAATCGTATGCAGACAAGAGGAATGCTTTCCCTTCTTTTCTGCACCCGAATTCCGGTTTGTTTTTTATTTAACTCGGAGCAAAGCCCGATGTAAGCTCGCTTAACATCGGCTGCCTTGATCCAACCTCACCGCAGGTGCTTTAGCTCCTCGGGGTTTCAGTGGGGGATTATAACCCCCACTGAAAGTCCGAATGTCCCCCACCGCCTAAGTGGCGGGGGACATCGGTGATTGGTTATTATCTTTCCGCAGAAGCGGTATCTTGTATATAAGGAGGTGTGATCATTGGAGGATATGATAGCCCGTATTGTCGAAATGGACAAAAAAGCTCGTGATATGACAGAACAGGCTCAGAAAAGTAAGCTCGACCATGAAAATGCTATCATCGCTAAACGAGAGAGTATTAAGAACGAGTTTCTGGAAAGAGCTAAAAAACGAATTGCCATTAACGAGAAGACTGCTCAGCAAAAAGCCGACGCCGCCCTTTTGCAGATTAAAGAAAGAGACAGCGCCATTATCCGACGAATGGAAGAAACCTATCAACGCCATGCAGAAGAATGGGCGGACGCTATTGTTGCCCGGGTGATAGATGATCCGTCGCTTTTGAAAGGAGCTGTGTCATAAATGCCTTCCAAATCATGTAATGCTGTTCTGGCAAAATCCAGGGCCATGTACGGAAAGTGCCTGAAAGACAGCGACTACAGACAATTGGTGGAATGTCGGTCTGTTCCCGAACTGGCGTCTTATCTCAAAACCCGTACCTGCTACGCTAATGTGCTTACCGGTATGATCGAAAGCGAAATTCACCGTGGACAGTTGGAGCCCTTGCTCAGGCAGGATATTTATAACGATATTTTTGCTCTTTCCCGCTATTCTACCGACGAAGCGATGGCTGTAGCAGACTTTGTTACCGCAAAACTTGATATTGAACAGATCGTTCGCTGCATGATGATGCTGAATCTGGGAAGATCGGAAGACTTTGCTCTTTCTGTTCCTCTCTCACTGGACAGCTATACCGCCGTCAGCTTCAAGAAGCTGGCAGCCGTGCGAAGCTTTGACGACCTGATGAATGCCCTGCAGCATACCGGTTACGATCAGGTCATTCAGTCCTTTCGTCCGAAAGAAGGCGAACCGCTGAAAATTGCGGATATCGAAATTGCCCTGAATAACAAAAATTACAGCATGGCAATGGACGCTATCGCAAAAATGAAAAACAAAACGGAACAAAAAGAACTGCGGGATCTTTTTTACGCCGTTTTCGACTTCGAAAACCTGGAACGCATTCTCCGACTGAAAAAATACCATCATTTTTCCGCAGAGATTGTCCGCTCCATGCTCATTCCTTTCGGAAGACTTTCCAAAAAAAATATGGACGACCTCTGTTCTGCAGAGGACTTCAACGATGTCTATGAGCTGGCAAGGGATACTTATCTGGGTAATATGCTCTCCAAACTGCAATATTACGACAAAACACAGATTTCTTATGCGCTGATCAACGTCTACTGCAAACATCATCTGCGCCTCTCCCCCAACCCGACTATCGTGATGATCTCTTATATCTATCTGAAACAGATTGAGGTACGCAATATCATCAATCTGATTGAGGCTACCCGTTACGGACTGTCTCAGGAAGAAAAAACCAAACTGCCCGTACGATAATTTATTAAGGAGGTGATACTTTGTCTGTTAAACCCGTAAAAGCCATCAGTATCATCGGATTGATGCCTGAGCTTAATCAGGTCATTAAGTTTTGCGGCGATACCTGCAGTTTCCAGCCGGACGACGCTATGTCCTTCTACTCCGATACGAAAAACTTCGTTCCTCTCGGCGAGAAAAATCCCTTTTCTCAGCCTATTCAGAAACTCAGGAATGCCTGCGAAACAGGCGGCTTTCAGCTTCGCTATACCGACACGGTCTCCGAATTAAAGGACACCGGTGAGCTTCTGCGTTATGTTGACAGCTTTGTGGCAAAAACTGATGAAATGATCGGCAGAAAATTGATGCTGGAACAGCAAGCGGACGACTGCAGACGGGCTCTGGAACAGGTGGAACACTTTACCGGCTGCGATATTGACTTCAACGAAATCAATGAATGCAAGTATATTACCCCGAACTTCGGACGCCTGCCTAAAGAAAGCTATGACAAGCTTTCTGCTTTTTCGTCCAATCAGTATGCGATCTTCTTCCCCTTCTCGAATGACGAAACCCACTATTGGGGCGCTTATTTTACTATTCCCGAACAAAAAGAGGAAATTGACCGTATCTTTTCGTCCTTGTTCTTCGAACGGCTCGATATCCCCCCCATTGCCGGAAAGCCGGACGATTACTACAAGTCCCTTCAGACAAAGCTTAACGATCTGAAACTGCAACTGGATAATGAACAGCAGATTCTGACTGCATTCTGGGAAAGCGAACAGAAAAAGTGTCTGGCTGTTTATACCAAACTGGAGGAACTGGACGCTTATAACGAAATTAAACGATATGCTTACCGCTATCACAAGAGCTTTATCCTCGTCGGCTGGATCCCTGCTGACAAAGAAAAACTCTTTACGGAAAAACTCAGCTCTATCAAAAGCGTGGAATATTCCGTGACCGACAGCAAGGATATCAAAAACCAGAAACCGCCCGTTATGATTAAAAATCCGCCCTTTATCCGGCGGTATGAATTCTACGTTAAAATGTACGGTCTGCCCTGTCACAATGAGCTTGATCCTACCACCTTTGTCGCCATTACTTATACCATTTTCTTCGGTATCATGTTCGGTGACGTGGGTCAGGGACTGATCGTGGCGCTGGTCGGCGCTTTGCTGTACAAATTTAAGAAGATGGAAATCGGCAGGATCCTGGTGCCGTGCGGCATTATGGGCATGATATTCGGATTCTTGTACGGCTCTGTCTTTGGCTTTGAAGAACTGTTGACGCCGGTTCATCAGGCTGTGTTCGGTACCAAGGGTAAGCTGATTGAAGTTATGCAGCCCGACAGCATTAACCTGATTATCTACGGCTCTGTCGCCATCGGTATTGTGACCATCGCCTGTGCAATGATTGCCAATATCATCTCGTCTTTGAAACGACGGGATTTTGAAAGCGCTTTCTTCGGCGCTAACGGTATCGCAGGCTTTATCTTCTACGGTTCCCTGGTGGCAGGTCTTGTCTGCCAGATGCTGCTGGGCATTGAGCTGATGAATATCGCTTATGTCCTCTGTCTGATCGTTCTGCCGCTGATCCTCATCTTCCTGAGAGAACCTCTGGGAAGAATCTGCGAAGGCAAAAAGAACTGGCAGCCGCAAAAATGGGGCGAATACTGTGTGCAAAGCTTCTTCGAGGTTTTCGAGATCTGCTTGAGCTATGTCACCAATACAATGTCGTTCCTGCGTGTCGGCGCTTATATTCTGGTCCATGCAGGTATGATGCTGGTTGTCTTTACGCTTGCCGATATGGTTGGCGGCGCTGTGGGATATACGCTCATCGTCATCATCGGCAATGCGATTGTAATGGCTCTGGAGGCTCTGCTGGTTGCTATTCAGGTGCTGCGTCTCGATTATTACGAGATTTTCAGTCGCTTCTATATCGGCGAGGGCCGTCCCTTTACTCCTGTTACCGCCAAAAGACCCAGATAACAAAATCTTAATGAATTGAAAACACTGAATACGGAGGATTTGATTATGTTGGAATATATTTTAATGGCCGTTCCCGTACTTTTTTTGATCGGCTCTGTTATTTATGCTTATAAGAGTGTTACTTCCCGCAAACATTCCAGAAAAAGAGCCGTGCTCTCTCAGTTGGGCGCATTCGCCGCTGTCAGCGCCGTTTGCCTGATTACTGCCGCCGTTACTGCTTTTGCAGCTCCGGAAGAAGCAGCAGAAACAGCAAAGGCTGCTATGGACGGCAACGGCTTTGGTATGGCTATGCTGGGTGCAGCCCTTGCTACCGGCATCTCCGGCATCGGCGGCGGTATCGCCGTAGGTAATGCTGCTCCTGCCGCTATCGGCGCTACCAGTGAAGATCCTAAAGCTTTCGGTAAGGCTCTGATTTTCGTTGCACTGGGTGAAGGTGTCGCTCTGTACGGTCTGCTGGTATCTATCCTGATCATCAGCAAGGTTTGATTGGCAAAGGCGGGTGGACTTATGAAATTTTATCTGATCAGTGATAATGTGGATACGCTCATGGGTATGCACCTTGCCGGAATTGACGGTATTGTGGTTCATCAGGAAGAAGAAGTGCGTGAAGCACTGCAGGACGCTATGAACCGTGAGGACGTAGCTGTTATTCTGATGACCGAAAGACTCGTCAGCCTGTGTCCGGAGCTGGTCTATGACCTGAAGCTGAACCGGAAACAGCCCCTCATCGTCGAAATTCCCGACAGACACGGCAGCGGCCGTGCCAAGGATTCTATCACCCGTTACGTCCGGGAAGCAATCGGCGTTAAAATCTGAAACTGTACGGAGGTGATACTATGCCTGAAACAGTTAATAAAACGGACAATTTCCTCAAGGCGATTGAAAAATATGCGGAAGAACAGCGAGGCAAAATGCAGAATGAGGTTGAAGCCTTCCGTGAAAGAGAACTGAATGCCGCTGAAGAAGAGGGTCTTCGTGATGCTTATCAGATGATTCAGAAAACAATGGCGGATATTAACAGCCGTATTGCCAGCGAAAGCTCCCGTGAAGAGGCTGCCAGCAAAAAAAGTATCTTTATGAAACGCCAGGAAATTGAAAATGCCGTTTTTTCTCTTTCAAAAGAAAAACTGGTTGCTTTTACGCAATCGGAAAAATATGTTTCTCTGCTGAAAAAATGCGCTGTCAATATCAGCCGTGTGCTTAAGGCTGATGACGTTGTTCTTTTTGTAAAAAAAGAAGATCTGAAATATAAGGAAAAACTAAAGGACTCTTTCGGCGCTGACTGTGAGATTATGCCCTCGGATTCTATCGAAATCGGCGGAATTACCGGCATCAGCCGTTCTTTAGGACTGATTGCCGACGAAACTCTCGACAGCAGGCTCCAACAACAGAAGGAATGGTTCTATGAACACTCCGGTCTGACAGTTACCGAAGCATGAAAACAGATGGGATGAAGATTATCATGACAACAAACGATGTTATTTATGGAATTAACGGCCCTGTTGTTACTGTCAAAAATACCCGTACCTTCTCTATGATGGAGATGGTTTATGTTGGTGATTCCCGTCTTGTGGGTGAGATCATCGGTATTAACGATCGGTTTACCACAATTCAGGTGTATGAAGAAACAACCGGCCTGAAACCCGGCGACCCTGTGTTCGGTACAGGCGCTCCGATGAACGTACTGCTCGGTCCCGGAATTATCGACAATATCTTTGACGGCATTGAACGGCCTTTGAAGGCAATTGAGGAAATGAGCGGCTCTTTTATTTCCAGAGGCGCTGCTGTTTCTTCCCTCGACCTTGACAAAGAATGGAATGTCACTCTGAAGGTTAAAACCGGCGATACGCTGACAGGCGGTATGATTTATGCCGTCTGCCCCGAAACCGCCATCATTGAACATAGGTTTCTCGTGCCGCCTGAGGTCAGCGGTACGGTGACCAAGGTTGCCCCTGACGGTAAGTATAAGCTGATGGATACTATCGTGACGCTCAGGGACGAAAAAGGCCAGGAGCATGAGCTGACCCTCTGCCAGAAATGGCCGATCCGCTCTGCACGTCCCTGCCGGAACCGTCTGCCTGCTACCGTTCCGCTGATCACCGGTCAGCGTGTAATCGACACAATGTTCCCGATCTCTAAGGGCGGTACTGCCGCTATTCCCGGCGGCTTCGGCACTGGCAAAACCATGACGCAGCATCAGCTTGCCAAATGGTGCGACGCCGACATTATCGTTTACGTCGGCTGCGGCGAGCGTGGCAACGAGATGAGCCAGGTTCTGGATGAATTTTCAGAACTGATCGACCCGAAATCCGGCAGACCGATGACGGACAGAACCGTGCTGATTGCCAATACTTCCAATATGCCTGTTGCTGCCCGTGAGGCTTCTATTTATACCGGTCTGACACTTGCTGAGTATTACCGTGACATGGGCTATCATGTCGCTATTATGGCAGACTCTACCTCTCGTTGGGCAGAGGCACTGCGTGAGATTTCCGGTCGTCTGGAAGAAATGCCTGCAGAAGAAGGTTTTCCGGCATATCTCCCTTCAAGACTTTCCGAATTCTATGAGAGAGCCGGCCGTGTGGATACCCTTTGCGGCAGCGAAGGCTCCGTTACCATTATCGGCGCCGTTTCTCCTCAGGGCTCTGACTTCTCTGAACCCGTTACTCAGAATACCAAACGCTTTACACGCTGCTTCTGGGCTCTGGACAAGGCTCTTGCCTATGCAAGACATTACCCTGCCATTAACTGGATGAACAGCTACAGCGAATATTTTACGGATCTTGACCCGTGGTACCGTCAGCATCTCGGTGATGACTTTATTCAGTTCAGAAACCGTATCACAACAATTCTGCATGAAGAAAGCTCTTTGATGGAAATTGTCAAACTCATCGGCTCCGACGTTCTGCCAGATGACCAGAAACTGATTATTGAAATCGCCAAAGCCATCCGTGTTGGCTTCTTGCAGCAGAACGCCTTCCATTCCGACGATACGTTCGTTCCGCTTGAAAAACAAAAACTGATGATGAAGGCTATTCTGTATCTCTACAACCGCTCCAAAAAGATTATTGCCATGGCAATTCCGATCTCGAGAATTATGGAAACGGGTCTTTTTGAGCGCCTGGCTAAAATGAAATATGATATTCCCAACAGTCAGCCGGAATTGTTTGATTCGCTGATCTCGGATATTGATCAGGCACTCTCTGCGTTGGAACAGTAAGCCGACTGCTTCTTTCTGCAGTCTGTTTCAATGGTCAGCATCCGCCTGATCCCTTCCGGCTTTCGTCCGGAATTATTACTACCGCAAATTCTTCCCAAAGGATGTGATAACGAATGATTCTTGATTATGTGGGCGTTAAGGAAATTAACGGCTCTTTGATCGTGCTGGATAATGTGGATAACCCTTCCTTTGAAGAAATGGTTGATATTCGTCTGGAAAACGGTACGGTCAGACATGGAAGAATAGTTCAGATCGACGGAAATCGTGTGGTGATTCAGGTATTTGAAGGCACCAAATCTATTTCACTCGACAATACCCGCACCAGGCTGAAAGCCCGTCCTATGGAACTTCCGCTTTCTCCTGAAATGATGGGCCGTGTCTTCAGCGGCGCCGGCCGCCCTATCGACGGTCTGGGGGAAATTTACCCTCTGAAAAAGGCTAACGTTAACGGAACACCAATGAATCCCGTTTCCCGTGTGTATCCCAGAAACTATATCAATACCGGTATTTCTACTATTGATACCCTCATGACGCTGATTCGTGGGCAGAAACTGCCTATCTTCTCCGGTTCCGGCATGAAGCACAATGAACTCGCTGTTCAGATCGTCCGTCAGGCTAAAATCGCCGATTCAGACGCTGATAATAAATTCGGTATCGTCTTCGCCGCAATGGGCGTAAAAAACGACGTCGCCGATTACTTCCGCAGAAGTTTCGACGAAAGCGGCGTTCTTTCCCGTGTCGTTATGTTCCTTAATCTTGCCAACGATCCGATTATCGAAAGAACCCTGACTCCCCGCTGCGCCCTGACTGCCGCAGAATACCTCGCTTTTGAATGCAATATGCATATCCTTGTTATTATGACCGACATGACTTCCTATGCTGAGGCTCTGCGTGAGTTTTCTTCCTCTAAGGGCGAAATTCCCGGCAGAAAGGGTTTTCCGGGTTATCTTTATTCCGACCTTGCCTCTCTCTATGAGCGTGCCGGCATGATCAAGGGCAGCAAAGGCTCTGTGACTCAGATTCCTATTCTTACGATGCCTAACGACGATATTACCCACCCTGTTCCCGATCTTACCGGCTATATTACCGAAGGTCAGATCGTTCTTGACAGACAGTTGGAAGGTGCGGGGCTTTATCCCCCTGTTTCTGTTCTTCCCTCTTTGTCCCGACTGATGAAGGACGGTATCGGCGAAGGATATACCCGTGCCGATCATCAGGCTCTTGCCAACCAGCTTTTTGCTTCTTATGCAAGAGTACAGGACGCCCGTTCTCTGGCTTCCGTTATCGGCGAGGAAGAACTGTCCCCTGTTGATAAAAAGTATATGGCATTCGGTAAGCTCTTTGAACAGTACTTTGTTAACCAGGGGTATCACGAAAACCGTACAATTGATCAAAGCCTTGATCTTGGCTGGAAACTTTTGTCAACCCTTCCGAGAACCGAACTTGACCGTGTTGACGACGCTCTGCTGGACAAGTATTATATTGAAGACAGCGATAACCTGAGCTTTCATACCTTCTCTGACCAGCATTCCGCTGAAAAAGGTCAGGACGATGACGCTTGATGACTGAGGGGTGATGATAACATGGCAGTACAGGCAGTACCCACTAAGGGTAATCTGATGACTTACAAAAAATCTCTCTCCCTTGCCAGAACAGGCTATGAACTGCTGGATAAAAAACGGAATATTCTTGTCCGTGAGATGATGACGCTGATTGACAAGGCTTCCGAAATTCAGAACAAAATTGATATTACCTACAGCAGAGCTTATCTCGCCTTGCAGCGAGCTAATATCACTATGGGTTATATTGATGAAATAGCGAAGTCTGTACCCGTTGACGATACATTACAGCTCACTTACCGCAGTGTAATGGGCGTTGAAATTCCTATCGTCACCATTGACGAAACCGATGAGGAAAATACGCTTTTTTACGGTCTTTCCTCTACTAACTCGGCTTTTGATGAGGCTTTTGTCAGTTTTCGTGAGGTGAAGCGCCTTACCGCTCACCTTGCCGAAATTGAAAACAGTGTTTACCGTTTGGCAGATGCTATTAAAAAAACACAGAAAAGAGCCAATGCCCTGAAAAATATCATGATTCCAAAGTTTGAAGAAACTGTTAAGTTTATTTCTGACGCTCTCGAAGAAAAAGAGCGTGAAGAGTTCTCCAGACTGAAGGTTATTAAAGCTCAAAAAGCCAAAAAAGAATCTGAATCATCATAATTTCACTATACAATCAAAAGACTGTGAAGCAACAACGATGCCTGCATCATGCTTCACAGCCTTTTTCTTATTACTATGCTGTTCTCTTCCCCTTGCTTTCACTCACCCATGCGCCTGTCAATGGAGTGTTTCGCACTCTGCAGAGTCCAACAAGGGAGAGCGACACATTTATTTTGTATGCTTAGATATGCAATCTTGAATTTTATCAACTATTTCTATGCGGTCGGCATAAAATTTATCATAGCAGGCACGGTGAAGTTTGCGCAAACACTATACTCTCTTTCAGATAAAACAGCCCTAAGCAGCCCTTATGGGCTGCGACGGCGGAATGCGTAAATGGCAGCGGCTGACCGCCGCTGCCCGTGCCGGATGCCTGCGGAATAGAAGAAGCATATTCCCACTAAGTAAGTGAGCGTTAGCGAACGATAGCGGAATTGTCCTGTGCGGTCACGCACCGGTCACGCAGAGAAATGCAAAAAAGCAGGCACGGTAAAGTTTGTGCGTAAACACTATGCTCTCTTTCAGATAAAACAGCCCTAAGCAGCCCTTATGGGCTGCGACGGCGGAATGCGTAAATGGCAGCGGCTGACCGCCGCTGCCCGTGCCGGATGCCTGCGGAATAGAAGTTGCAAATCTGTATGAAGTAAGTGAGCGTTAACGAACGATAACGGAATCGTCCCGTGCGGTCACGCACCGGTCACGCAGAGAAATGCAAAAAAGCAGGCACGGTAAAGTTTGTGCGTAAACATTATACCCTCTTTCAGATAAAACAGCCCTAAGCAGCCCTTGTGGGCTGCAACGGCGGAGTGCGTAAATGGCAGCGGCTGACCGCCGCTGCCCGTGCCGGATGCCTGCGGAATAGAAGAAGCAAATTCCCACTAAGTAAGTGAGCGTTAGCGAACGATAGCGGAATTGTCCTGTGCGGTCACGCACCGGTCACGCACTCGGTCAGAATATGCTTTGCGTAAAAAATGTAAACGATAATGTTGATCACTGATAATACGGAAATCGGAATAAAATAACAGTTCGATAAAAAATGAACGTATGTGATCAGAGTCAGACTGTACATCGTTAATAACAACGGCAATGTTTTTTTGCTGAGGAATACTATGATAATTGCCAGAATCTCATAAGTATAGCCGTAGCGCTCGTGCATTCCCGGAAGCATGATGACGCAGGTATAGGCAAGTAAAAATGCTATGTAAAAAACTGTTTTTGCGTTCAGAACAGGCTTCTTTTTCAGCCAGTATATCATATAACCTGCCAGTAAGCCTATCGTCATCAGTATCGCAGGATATTTGATGATCTGATACAATAACTGAGATGAAACGGTGTTTTCTCCGCATAGATGATTGATCAGATGGCTGACATCGGATAATAGTCCCCACACTGACGGGTAATTGAGCGCAACCGATGGGTAGGTTGCTGTCTGGTTCAGATAGATGCGAAAGACATCAATGATGCTTCTGCCATAAATCAAACCGCCGCCGCTTAGCAAAATCATCACTGCCGGAATCAATATGACATACAATAAATGCAGTTTGTTCCGGTAGAAGATGACAAACAATAACACGGGGATTAAAAAAATTGCCTGCAATTTGAAGGTCAACGCAAAACCGTACAATATAACTGCACGAAAATCTTTCCCTTTTGACAGGTAATAAACGGACGCCAGTCCAAAAAAGGTGTAAATAACATCGCACTGCGCCCACCAAGCAGAATTCAGCATAACAATGGGCGATAAATATACGGCGGCAAACGTCAGCAGAGCTTTGGACTCCTTTTTCTTTTCCGTCAGTTCATAAACAATTGCGCTGCACAATACCGCTAACAGAAAATCAAAGATACATGAAAACAGCTTGTATGCATACAGCGCCGGTATCGGAAGATAGGTGAACAACCCTATCATCGTCTGATATAAAATATTGTAATCCCCTACCTGCGTGCCGAGCATCTGAAATCCGCCGCCCTGCTGTATCTGCTGATACCACGGTACCAGAAAGTTTTCGGAATCCAGTGAAGTCATGTCCCTGAATAGCAGACGAATCAGACTTCCTGTTAAAAATATTACTGCAGCAACCGTAAAAAAAATTATCCGACGCCTGCTCTGCAGCTCCTGACTATCTTGTTGAATCATAATTCTTTCTTTCATAAAGAACTCCCTTGTGCTCCGGAATAAACGATATATATTGTATCACACACCTTCCTTCTTGTAAATATGCCTTACACAAAATTACGGAAATCAATTTTATCGGGGCAGTTACATGAGGGAAAACCATTTCCGGCGGAAAAAGGTTTTCCCCTTATCTCGCCTGCCGGCTCGGTCGGCGCTTCTGCCTGCGGCAGAGGTGTCCGCCGCAGGCAGAAGCACCCCTTTCCTGAAATCGCAGGTTTTCCGTGAAGTATTTTTTTAAATCAGCAGGGCTTAATGTGCTGTCGACTTTGAAGTTTTGACAATTGTTTTTCCTGCACGAAAAAACAGACGATCCCCTTTATCGGGTATCGTCTGTACCGCTGTATGACAGATAAGCTCCGCCTGACTCTGCTTTTTTCAATCGTTTTTCACAGCAAAAAAACTGCTCTTCTTCCGTTACGGCTCTGTTTCTCTTTGGTTTTGACGTACTGCCGGCAGGTCATGCTTTCAGCTCGTTAAGAGTGCCGAAACGATACCCCATGTCTTCCCATTTTGTGAGCAGCTCGTCCAGTATCTCACAGTTTGTCTGAGATGTGCTGTGCAACAGGACAACCGCTCCGTTATGAATCCTCGGCAAAAGCTTGTCAAACGCTTCTTCATGAGAAGGCTGCTTGTCATTCAACCAGTCGGCATAGGCAAGACTCCAGAAAACGGTTGTGTAGCCAAGCTTCTGTGCCATTTTCAGATTATCAGTGCTGAACTTTCCCTGCGGCGGCCGATAAAACTTCGTCAGCTTTTGTCCTGTAGCCTCTTCATAGAGCTGTTCAAGTCCTTCAATCTCTTCACGAAAGGCACTTTCTTCTGCGATTGCCCCCATATCAGGGTGCGTCATGGTGTGATTGCCGACAATGTGACCATCTGACACCATCTGCCTGACCAGCTCCGGAGAGGTTTTGATATAGTTGCCGACCAAAAAGAATGCCGCTTTGACTCCGTGCTTTTTCAGGGTTTTTAAGATATCTGCCGTATAGCCGTTTTCATAGCCTGCGTCAAAGGTGAGATAAATCGTTTTTTTCTGTGTATCACCGACATAAACGGCTGAGTATTTCTCCAGTTCCTGTACGGATACATTGCCTGTGGGTATGCCGTCTGCTGTTTTGAAATTCAGTCCCCAGTTATCACTCTCCGCTGCCGTGGGTACCGTTTCATGAGTGGACAGTCCCGTGCCGATCATTACCGCCATGCACAATACCAGTACACATGACAATGCCCCCACAATCGTCTGCTTTCTGACAATCCAATACAACTACTTCGCCCCTTTACTGTTTTATACTAAACTATATGCAGTTCCGGGGCAAAGTATTATTTACAGACTGACCGGTTACAGCATTTGACGGTCTTTCTATCAGCCGAATTCGTTTCTGCTCTTATGAACCAATCATCTCTTTTCAGGCATTTTCTTCGGGCAACTATCTTTCCGGCAACTATCTTTCCGGCAGTTTTCTTCCGACATCTCTTTCCGGCAATCAGTGACCTGACCATCACCTCTCAGGCAGAATGCTGCACAGGCGCATAGCAGATGCGAAGCAGTCTGGAACGATAGGCGTCTACTGCTTCGGCGGTACCGGACAGCATATAAACAAAGCTGTCTGTCTGCGGGATACTGTTATAATAACTGCAGGTCATGCGATAATACAGGATTCCGTCAGTCATATCCAGACAAAAAGCCCCGTCTTGTATTTTGTGATTCAGCATACAAAGCGCTAATGACAAGTCGCTGATTCTTTCCTCCGGAATATGCCTCGCAACAGGCGCATACACCGTTACCAGCATTTTGGAAATATCGGCGCAAAAGCTCATGCGGATATCTCCTCCTCTGCCGCTGACATGACATACTACACTCTTTCCGCTTGTTTTATCATAGGGTATCTCGTTTTTTTCCAGCACACGACACAAAACATCATAGATTTCTTCCGCTCTTACTGCAATATCTGACATAATATATTCCTCCTACGGATTCGCTGATTCTTCCCTTTTATTTATAGCACGCTCCGTATGAAAAAATACACTGTTTTTGTCTGATCGCTATTCTTTCCAACCACTAAAAATACTATCTATCCCTTTGCCGCCTGATTCGCATTTATTATTCCTCAGTCAATCCGGTTTTTTCTGTGCTTCTTCCTTATCGCTATAACAGCTTAGCGCGATTCTTCGCAGGTCTGACGCAAGATACAGTGATCCGAACATGACAACTGCCGACGGTTCATGATCTTCTGCATAAAGCAGCGCTCTTTGCCATGCTCTTTCATAACTGTGCTCCACTTCAACAGGCACTCCGAAACCCGACACAATTGTTGCCAGTTCTTCCGCAGGCATCGCTCTGGGATTATCCGGAGAAACGGCAATAACTCTGTTAAACAGCGGTATCAGTTCAGACAGCGCTGTTTTGACATCTTTGTCCCCCAGCATTCCCACAACCGCCGTTTTGTCATAGTTCTGCAGATTGTCTCTGATGGCTTTTGACAGCGCTGCTGCTCCTCCGGGATTATGCGCACCGTCCAGCAGTACTACCGGATTCTTTTTCAGCAGCTCTAATCTCGCCGGAAAAACAGCGTCCGCCATACCGTTTTGTATAGCAGTATCAGACAGATTGAAACCTTTCTCCCTCAGCAGCGCAACCGTATACAGCGCTGCGGCAGCATTCTTTAGCTGATGCTCTCCAATGAGCCTGATATGAACACAAAGCTCTCTGCCGTGATTCAGGCATTCACTCGCAAAAACAAATTCCGAACCATCAAGACCTGTTGACAGCACTTTTCTGATACTGTCCGTATGCGCTGTCAGCAGTCTGTTGCCACGCTGTTGTGCAGCCTTCTGCACAACAGGATATACTCCCTCCGGCTGTTCACCATAAAGCACCGTGGTTCCGCCTGTTTTGATAATGCCGCATTTTTCAAATGCAATCTGTTCTACCGTATCTCCTAAAATCGCCGTGTGATCCTTTGAAATGGACATGATGACCGACACCAGCGGCGTATCAATAATATTAGTGGCATCAAACCGACCGCCGAGACCCGTTTCCAGAACAACAACATCACACTGCTCTTCTGCAAACCATTTCAGTGCTACTGCCAGTACCATCTCGAACTCCGTAATGATCTTTCCCTCTGCTTTCATCTGCTCAACAACAGGATAAACCTCTTCGACAATCGCTGATAGCTTTTCCTTCGGAATCATCTCGCCGTTTATCTGAAAACGCTCACGGAATTCAATCACAAACGGAGAAATAAACAATCCGGTTTTATATCCCGCACTTCTCAGCACACTGGATACATACGCACAAACAGATCCTTTACCGTTTGTACCGGCTACGTGAACGAACCGCAGGGACCGATCCGGTGCGCCGATTCTGTCCACCAGCTCCCTGATACGCTCCAGTCCGGGCTTGCTGCCAAAAACAAGCAGTGAATTGATGATTTCTACCGCTCTCTGATATTCCATTTACATCAACCTCCAAGGAATTGCATTTCTTTACTGTTTGTCTGTACACAACAGCTCATAAGTCTGTTCTTTCCGTCTTCTACGACATTATACCGCAATTGATACGGCAGTGCAACTTTTTTAACCTTTCCAATGCAGTGCCTGCGCTCTCTTTTATGTGCCTTCGATTATGTTCTGTTCGTCTTTGCTGTGCTGAGGAATAATCTCTGCCAATATTCTTCCGCTCCTCTTTTCAATAGGTTCGGGCTTCGAAAATGTCAGTATCAACCAATTTCTGCTGTTTGTTTTCCGCAGGTTCCCGACGGCAGTTTAGACACCGGCAGTCTGGCTAAAGGCAATGTTGCAGACTGTATGGTATCATGTTATAATGCTTTATGATATAAGTTTACGAAAAGGGGACAAACATGAGTACACCCATATACACAGGTTTAACCGAACATGCAAAAAAGCACTACGCTTCCTTTCATACCCCCGGACATAAAAACGCCGGATTCTTTCCGGAAGATTTGCTGCAATACGATCTGACAGAACTGCCGGATACCGATGCTCTGTATGAAGCTGACGGCATGATCTCTCAGGCGGAACAACAGATCGCCTCTCTTTTCGGCGCTGAAAAAAGCCTGATCTCCTGCGGCGGCTGTACACTGGCCATCCAGACGATGTTAAGAATCGCTTCAAAGCACTGCCGGAAAATACTCTTTGCACGAAATATTCACCGAAGTGCCGTCAATGCCTGCGCTTTGCTGGGCATTGAACCTCTTTGGCTGATGCCGGAGCCTGAAAACGGCTTTACAGGTGTGGTGAATCCCACAGAAGTAGAAAAAATGCTGCAGGAACATTCTGATATCGGGGCTGTTTATCTGACCAGTCCGGATTACTACGGTGAATTGTCCGATATTGCCGCAATCTCTGCTGTTTGTCACCGGCATAATGCCTTACTGTTGACAGACAATGCACATGGTTCTCATCTTGCCTTTTTAGAGCATAACCTTCACCCTATTGCGCTCGGCGCTGATCTCAGCGCCTGCTCTCTGCATAAAACTCTGCCTGTACTCACCGGCGGAGCAGTGCTGAATATCGGCAAAGGCGATCTTGCAGAAGGCGCCAAAGAGGCGATGTCTCTCTTCGGCTCTACCAGCCCCTCTTACGTTGTCATGGCCTCCATCGACCTGTGCTGCGACTATTTGCTGCGGCAGGGAACGGAAGAATACCGTAAAACTCAGCGTCGTGTTGCCCGGATTAAAAATCTTGCCAAAGAACAGTTGCTACCGATGCCGGCAGCAACGTGCGATCCTTTAAGAGTTTGTGTGAATACTGCCGCTGCAGGTCTGAAGGGCTCTGAAAAACAAACCGATTTCTTTCACGGCTTCGGCGTTGAACCGGAATTTTGTGATGGTGTGAACGCTGTGTTTATCTGCACCCCTATGAACCGTGAGGAAGATTTCCGGCGTCTTGAAAAAGCCCTGCATTCGCTGAAAGGAACCTCTGTGTCTTCTGCCGAAAATAATCTTCCGCCGCTGCCAAAGGTGCTTCTCTCTCCCAGAGAAGCCACGCTGTCCGACTGCATATATCTCCCTGTACAACAGGCTGTCGGAAAAATTGCGGCAGACAGCGCCTGCCCCTGTCCGCCGGGGATTCCTGTGGTTATGCCCGGTGAAGTCATTACCTCTCAGGCCGCCGCTTTTCTTAAGCAATATGGTATTGACCGTCTCTGCTGCGTCAGGGAATGATAAACCGGAGATGCATATCAAAACCACCAAAAAAAGAAAAATCTAACCCGTTTTTTCTAATTTTTGGTTCGTACCCTTTTGAGGTTAAAACTTGATTTATGCCTTAAATAATGTTAGAATTAAAGATGTCAGAATTTTTTTTAGATCAGAATTATCAATCATAGGAGTGTAGAAAATGAAACTGCAAAGCCTTCTTTTTCCGCAAACCGGTATTTGCACAGAAGAAAAAATGTACTTTCGCAGAAACGGAATTATAGATTTTACCTGGGATAAGGACTATTTGAAGTTTACCCGTGACTCTTCGATCACCTTCGATACGTATTTTAACGGCTGCTCTGCAGAAAAATGGTTCAAATATACTAAAGTTAAAAAAATCCGTATTTTTATTCATGCCAAGGGACAATTCCGCATTACCCTGATGCGGAAGGAAAAAAATCTCGACGGTATTACTACTAAGTTCCTTCACGAAGAAACCTTCGGTGAAGAAAATACAGAAGGCACTTATTCCTTCCCGTTTGATACTGAATCCAACAGCGGTATGTTCTGTTTCGGACTGCGTTGCCTCAGTAATGAAGGCACTCTGTATAACGGTTGGTATGATGGTGATGTTGCTCCCGAAGATGTCCGCAAGGTTAAAATTGCCCTTGACATCTGCACCTTCAAAAGAGAAGTCTTTGTTACAAAGAACGTTCGTGAACTGTATGACTGCTTCCTGAACAATCCTGCATCTGAATTACATGACGGTCTTGAAATCTTCATCTCAGATAACGCCAAGACACTCAATCAGCAGGACGTGCTGCTGTGCGATAAGATTCATGTTTTCCTCAACAAAAACACCGGCGGCGCCGGCGGCTTTACAAGAGGTATGATCGAAATCATGAAATGCCGTGAAGAAAGAGGCATTACTCATGTGCTGGTAATGGACGACGATGTTATTATCAACCCCGATTCTATCTTCCGGACCTTTATGATCCTCTCTCTGCTCAAGGACGAATATCAGGATTCTTTTGTCGGCGGCGCTATGCTGCGTCTTGACAAACAGTTCATTCAGACAGAAGCCGGCGCTCGCTGGAACAAGGGATATCTCATTTCTCATAAGTCCGGTCTGAATCTGCTTGACGTTGAAGCTTGTCTTTATAATGAATTTGAAGAAAAAACCGAGTTCAACGCATGGTGGTACTGTGCATTCCCTGCAAATGTTATTACCGAAACCAACCTTCCGCTGCCAATCTTTATCAGAGGCGATGACGTTGAGTACGGTCTGAGAAACTGTAAACACCTGATTCTGATGAACGGTATCTGCGTATGGCACGAACCTTTTGAGAACAAATACGCTTCCTCCATGTATTACTACATCTTCAGAAACCGGTTGATCGACAACTCGATCCATAACCTTAAATATCAAAGAAAAAGCTTTATCCGTGATCTGACAGAACAGGTCAAGCGTGAAATCATTTACTACCGCTATAAAAATGCCGATCTGCTGATGGACGGCGTCAATGACTTCTATAACGGTATCGACTGGCTGCTTGCGCAGGACGGCGAAGCGCTGCACAAGGACATTATGGGAAGAGGCTATAAGCTGCAGGATATCAATGATCTGTCTGTACCTTTCAGCTATCCTGCTTATGAAAGAGCCTGCCGTATGCCCGAGCCAAAACGCAGAACGAGAATCTGGAGAAAGCTTACTGCCAACGGTCTGCTGCTTCCGAGCAAGAAACTGCCTACCAATGCTCCTCCGGTGGTTGCGCCTACCTTTACGGCAAGACCTGTCAACTTCTATCGTGTGCAAAAAGCACTGAACTATGACTATACCAGCAGAAAGGCTTTTGTAACTGAAAAAAGCCTGAAGGAAACCATGCGATTGATGATTAAGCTTTGGAAAATACAACTGAAGTCCCGCTGGAAATATCGCAAAACAGTTAAAAACTATCTGAAACGCAAAGATGATATGACCAATATCGGCTTCTGGGAAAAATACCTGAATCTTTAATATCAAAACCATCTATTCAATACAGAAAAGGAGTTGTATTCATGAGCAATCCCGAAATGACCGAAAAGAATGAACTGATCAAAGCAGAGGATACCCATCACGACGTAGGCATCGTCGGTCTTTGGTTTGGTCTGAACTACGGTTCTATCCTGACTTATTACGCTCTTTATGACGTTGTCAGAAGTATGGGCTACAGTGCTATTATGGTCAATAAGCCCGAGGTTCTCTGGCGCCCGAAATATGCCGATAAAGAAAGCGTTGCCAACAAGTTTATCTATAAATACTGCGAAAACAACGTCACTCAGTGCTATCACAGCTCGATCGACTACAAGGTGCTGAACAAAACCTGCGATACGTTTATCGTAGGCTCTGACGTTGTCTGGCATTACCAGATCTGCGGCAGAGAAGCAGGTCAGTTCTTCTTCCTTGACTTTGTTAATGACGATAAAAAGAAGATTGCTATGGCAAGCTCCTTCGGCTCCGGCTATGACGGTCCCGAGGAAGACAGATTGTGGTCCGAACACTTTATGAAAAAATTCGACTACATCGGCGTTCGTGAAGATGAAGCCGTTGCCATCTGCCGTGACGTTTTCCACAGCGACGCTGATAAAATTATGGACCCTGTATTTCTCTGCAAGCGTCAGGTATATCATGATCTTGCCGCCCATTCGGAAGTGAAGGAAGACAAAAAATATATCTGCAGCTATTTCCTCGGTCCCGGTGAAGAGAAAGCAAGACTCTTCCTTAAGATTGCCGAACTTCTTAACTGTGAATACAGATGTCTGCCTAACCCCAATAACCCGGAAAACTTTACCAAGAAAACCGGTCTGCCGGTTATTCAGAATCCCAGCGTTGAAGACTGGCTGAAGTATTTCCAGAATACACAGTGTTACGTCGGCGACTCTTTCCACGGTTTGTGCTTCTCCATTATTTTCGGCAGACCGTTCGTTTGTATCGTTAATCAGGGTCAGAGCCTCGCACGCTTCAGAACACTGCTTGCTACGATCGGTCAGGAACACCGCCTGATCAATCTCGACGCTGAGGATACGTCGCCTGAGGTGATCAACCAGCGGATCAGCGATATTCTCGCTCAGGAGATTGACTACGAAAAGGTTTGGAAAATTATTGATGAAAAAGCCGATGAGTCTTATCAGTGGCTTAAAAATGCTATCAGCTCTAAAAAAGAGGCTCCGGCAGAAGAAAAATTCAAAACCGTCAGAAGTAAAAAAATGGGCGACCTGAATCCTGATACTGTTGCAGGTGTGCCTGAAACGGTTTGTACCGGCTGCTCTGCCTGTATGAACGCCTGTCCGGTGAACGCTATTTCCATGCAGCCGAACGAGGAAGGCTTTATCATGCCGCAGGTCAATGCCGACAAATGTGTTAACTGCCACAGATGCATTAACATCTGTCCCGCTGTTAATACTGCCGTGGACAACGCTTTGCAGCCTGAAATATATTCTGCCATGGCACAGAATGAGGTTCGTGAGCAAAGCTCTTCAGGCGGAATGTTTACAGTCGCTGCTGAAAAAATACTTGAACTGGGCGGTTATGTCTGTGGCGCTGCCTTTGACAGCGAAAACCTGCAGGTGGTCCATAAAATAGTAGATAATAAAGAAGATCTCGCTCCTTTGCGTAAGGCAAAGTATGCTCAAAGCAACATCAACCTGCTGTATCGTGATGTTAAAAAACTGCTGAAAAATGATAAAATCGTCCTCTTTACCGGCACTCCCTGTCAGGTGGCGGGTTTGAAGGCTTATCTCGGAAAGCGGTACGATAATCTCTATACCATTGATATTCTCTGTCACGGCGTGCCTTCTCAGAAGCTGCTGCAGCAGTATATTGAAGAGGTTTCTATGAATCCTGAAATCTGTCAGGACAGCGATACACCGCCGAAGCCTGTCAACGTCATCTTCCGTGACAAAGAACGCCACGGCTGGAGAAGCAGTACCTTTATCCGGATCGAATTTGATAACGGCACTGTTTATGAAAGCAGTCTGAAAGAAGACGATATGTTTGAACACGCTTTTCATGACAAGCTGGCACTGCGTAAATCCTGTGCGGATTGTATGTTCTGCGCTGTTCCCCGTCAGGGTGATCTCTCTATCGGCGACTTCTGGGGCATTCAGGATCTGGAACCCGGCATGACTGACAAATTGGGTACTTCCATCGTCTTTATCAATAATTCTCAGGGCAAGCAGTTCTTTGAATCCATTAAACGGCGTCTTTCCAAACGCAAACCTATGAAGATTACCGTTAAAGATATTAAAAAGAATCGTGTTCGTGCGCTTTATCCCGCAAGCCCTCTGCGTAACCGCTTTATGGAACTGATGCGCAGCCATACGCTGAAGGACAGCATCAGAATGGTCACCAAAAAGCAGTATGACGTGGGACTTTGCGTTAATTACTATGCAGTCAATTTCGGCGGCGCTATGACACATTATGCACTCTATCATGTGCTGGAAGATCTGGGTTACTCTACACTGATGATTGAAAGGCCCAAAACCGCCAAGCTGATTGACACGGTTACAGAAGCTTATCAGCAGATTCACCTCGCTCCTCTTTATCCTTCCTATGCCCTTGCGCCTACCTATAAGGACAGAGATGAAATGCGTGCCGTACTGAATAATAAATGCGATATGTTCATGACCGGCTCGGATAAACTCTTTAACTACGTCCTCTATATGGGGCTTGAAAAATATACTTCACTGGATTGGGTTGAAGATTCCAAAAAGAAAATCGCTTATTCCGCTTCTTTCGGCAGAACTCTGGGCAATCCGAAAATTCACAGTGAACTTGCCTTCTATCTGCAGCGCTTTGATCATTTCTCCTGCCGTGAGGACAGCGGCGTTGACACCGCTCAGGAAGTTTACGGCGTTAAAAAACCGGAATGGGTTCTTGACCCGGTATTCCTTTGCGATATGAAACACTATCAGGCTCTGATTGACCGCTGCTCTCGTCAGACACCCGAAAAGTACGTCAGCTCCTATATTCTCGACCCGACAGAAGAAAAGGCTGATATCCTCCGTCACTTCAAGGATCAACTTGGCGCTGATGCTGAGGTCTTTTCCGAATACCGCCGTGACGACGCTTACTATGCGCCGCTGGGTGATCTGTATAAAGGTCCTCTTAAAACAGAGGAAAGACTGCAGAGTATTGCTAACTGTGATTTCTTCGTCACCGACTCTTTCCACGGTATGTGCTTCGCAATCCTCATGAAGAAGCCCTTTGTCGCTATCGTCAATAAGAGACGAGGCGCTTCACGCTTCTATTCCATCGCTAAAATGCTTCATCTCGAGGATCGTCTTCTGAATGATATTTCAGAATTGAACGATGAGCGCTTTAACAAACCTGTTGATTACGATATGGTTTATAAGACTCTCGGCAAAGAGAAAGAAAGATGCATGAAGTGGCTGAAAAATGCCCTGACTGCTCCTAAAGTTGCCGCTATGACCGAATATGATATTATGCGGAACCTCCTCGCTGAACAGGAAAAGAAAATCAACAGTCTGAAAGACCTGATTCTCAATATGACAGCCAACATTTCAGATGATCTCACAAAGAAAAAGGATATTATCGACTATCTTGACACATTGGCAAACAACACCGCCGGCAATATTATCGTTATCTCTGTCAAGGATACACCCGGACTTGCACTGAACTCTTTTGTTGCTTCCGGTCTGAAGGCTCTGGGGCTGAAAACCAATCTTGAGGGTAAGCACGGACACAGCTATATTGCTGTGCTCAACGGCGGAAAAGTAATCTTTGAGCAGTTGGGTGAAGACAGTAATCCTGTGGTTTACGACGCTAAATTCGGCAAGTTTACCGTTCATTCCGAAAGCCGGATCTATACCAACGGCAATCTCTCCGTCATTAATATTAACGGTAAGGATTACTCCGTAAACAGCCGTGGTCTGAACATCGTTGTTTATAAAAAGTCCGATCAAACACTGGTAGACTCCGTATGCTTCGATACCCATGTCAGCGATTTTACCTGCCTGAGATAAGTACTCTTCCTTATACGGATAATTATTCACAAAAAGCTTCGCCTGCCTTTCAGTTGCCTGCGGAGCTTTTTGTTTTTGGTTCAGCAGTTAGATTGAGTTTCTTTTAATTTTTCCCATCTTCCCCTACAATTCCATGAAAATATAGAATAAAAGATACAACCGAGTAAAAGCATCCAAGCATAGTTTGAATTGAGAGTGCAGGCACTGCGAAAAAACAATTCAAACATACAACAGTACTGCGACCGCCCAAAAGCGCACCGTCAGGGGCGTGTTGGGCGGATAATCGCGGGGGTTGAAGTTGTAGGTATACGATGACTAAGTGAGCGTAAGCGAACGAAATGCGAATTGACAGCGCAGGCACTGCGCCACTGCGCCACTGCGTGGGGATTTGCATTTTTGTTAAAGATATGTTATGATAAAGATGTTGTTTTTCGGGATTATACACCACATAGATTAATGTGAAAAATGTCAGGTTTGTGCGGTATTTGTCCCGTGTCTGTGATCTGCATTGCAGTATCTCCCTAAGAGCCTTGATACTGCAATCACCAAATTGTGAAAATAAACGAAGTTTAAAAGAAAAGAGGCACTAACATGAAGGTCGGAGAACTCAACGTCTTTACTACCGTGACCAATATCATTAAAAAATACCATAACGGCAGAGATCTTGTCATTATCGGAGATAATTTGGATTTTGTTGATTTTTTGAGAGAGAATAACCTGAACATCTGTCAACACTATCTCATTACACCGGAAGATGATAATAACAATTTATCATCTGCAGATGCACCAAACAATGTTACTGCAGACAATGAAAAAGAATCTCCTGATGATACAGCGATTGCTGTCATCAATGATTCGTCTATACAGCCTGACACAACAAGCGTTTCTTCTGAAATACTTCCGGCAGAAAACAATGCTCTTCCCAATTCCGCTGAAGTTTTATCCGATTCTCCTGCAAAGAATAATGATACTGATTTGGCTGACGCTTCTTCGACAGTCCAAACAGACTTTCAGGCAGACACTTCTGCCTCCGCTGAACATCCTGCTATTAGCGACAATCCCGCTAAGATCAAAAATGATGACGCTGCGTCCGAAGGCACTTCTGCCAGAGAACTTCCTCCCGAACTGGATCCTCTTTGCTTTGTCAGAAATAATCATCACCTCGCTGAAAACTGCTATCTCCTCTTTACAGAAGTCAAGCGTTCCAAAGAACTGAAGCTTGAACTGCAGGAACTGGGGTATAAAGAATTTAAAGATTATGTTTTTGCCAACCACGGCAGAATCATCGTGAAAGCCGGCTATCGTGATTATACCGATGAATACAGCAATTTTGTTCACAGCAGAAACTGCAAGGTCTTTTTGAATGACTTTTGCTGCAACGTCCGTATCAATGTAGATGATACAGCCGTTTTCGATGACAAGTGCTATATCTCCGCCCGTCACATGGGACTTTCCGAAGTTAATATCGGTCCGGAATGCCGCTTTATTGACAGCGTGTCTTTAGTCGTCGCCGGAGAAGCGAAGCTTACTATCGGCAAGGGAACAAAAATCGTTCAAAATTCCGGTGTTGTTGTACTGGAAGGCAATTCCGTTACGATCGGAGAAAAATGTCTGTTTTCCTACGACGTTAAAATATACAGCGGCGACGGTCATGCTATTTTTGACTCCGATACCAAAAACCGGCTGAATCCTCCGACGTTCAATGACAAAAACAAAATCATCATCGGTAACTACGTCTGGGTGGGTATGCGTGCTGTTATTATGAACCACTGTAACATCGGTGACTCCTGTATCATCGGCGCCGGCTCCATCGTAAAGGGTACGTTTCCCAATAACTGCGCTCTCGGCGGCAATCCTGCCAGACTCATCCGCAAAAACGTCGTGTTGACCCATAACTACACGGACGGTATGATTGAAGACTGTCCGGAAGAATATATTCTGCCCACCATCGAAGACTTTTAATCCGACCACCTGTGCGATTTAACTCGGAGCAAAGCCCGATGTAAGCTCGCTTAACATCGGCTGCATTGATCCAACCTCACCGCAGGAGCTTTAGCTCCTCGGGGTTTCAGTGGGGGATTATAACCCCCACTGAAAGTCCGAATGGCACCCGCCGCCTAAGAGGCGGGGGACATCGGTGATTGGTTATATCCCAATAGACAAAGCTGCCTTGAAATCAGCGGCAAAGATTCGGCAGTCAAACCGGGCAGGGCGATTGATACAATAATCTTTATATAAGATATAACTGACGTAATACCACAAAAAAAGCTGTTGAAGTATTCGGAAAGATTTGCTATAATTGGATGTGATGCAGTATGAAAGATATACAGTTATTTATCAGCGTTTTCAAGGACACTGTGATACCAAACGAGTCTTTTCTTCTTCCTGTATCTGCAGGTGCCGCTCTATATGAGCAGAATGAACCGCTGTGTGCGCTCTGTGATCATACCGGCGATAATATATCCCTGCGGAACCCTCAGTACTGTGAGTTGACGGTTCAGTACTGGGCTTGGAAAAACCGTTCCTTTGATGTCGGCGGACTGCTGCATCAGCGCAGGTATTTTGATTTTTCCGATTTGCATCCCTTTGCCTGCGATCAGCCGAAAAAGTCCAAACGCCCCTATACTGTTCTTCATGCTCCGGATTCTCACAGTATGCACCGGTTGTGTATCACACAGGACAGTATTTCTGCCTTGACAGAACGCTACCGCTTTATCGCCCCGCTGTCCGAAAATATCTATCAAAGCGTGGAAAGCTACTATAACCGCCATGACAGACAGTCTTTTGACGATTTGGGCTTGCTGCGCCGGATTATCCGACAGCGCTGTCCTGAATATCTTGACAGTGCAGAGGCATATCTTCGCCAAAACAACGCTTATTTCTGCAATATGTTCATTGCCGATAAGGCTTTGTTCGATGATTACAGTCAATGGCTTTTCGGTATTTTAGAAGATTACACCGGGCAAAAACCTCTGCAGCAGCAATATCCCAGAGAACAGGGCAAGATTGCCGAACGGCTTTTCGGCATCTATATGACCCACCTGAAACAGCACAGCACTATCCCGTGGGCGGAACTGCCAAGAGCACATTTTTCTTCTGTCAACGGCGTGACAGTGCATAACCGCTCCTTCAGTAAATTCTGGTATACTCTTTGTCCCCCCGGTTCGGTTCGCCGGGGATTCCTTAGAAAATGGCTCTGAACAAGGGCCGTTCTTACATTCAGCCGTATCCGGCACTTTAAGAGGTATCTTCCCTCTCGCCCGCCGTTTACTGATATAATCCAACGAAAGAAAGGTATGATAAAATGTACGATTATCTGGTTGTCGGAGCAGGACTATTTGGTTCTATCTTTGCTTATGAAGCAAAGAAAAGAGGCAAAAAGGTTTTAGTCATTGATAAACGCAGCCATGTTGCCGGCAACATCTATTGCGAAAAGATTGAGGGCATTAACGTGCATAAGTACGGCGCTCATATTTTCCATACCAATGATAAAAAGGTCTGGAATTACATCAATCAGTTTGCAGAGTTTAACAATTATATCAATTCTCCTATCGCTGTTTATAAGGACGAGTTGTATAACCTTCCTTTTAACATGAACACTTTCAGCCGTCTGTGGAATATCAAAACTCCCGCTGAGGCTAAAAAAATCATTGCAGATCAGATTGCCGATCTGCATATTACAGAACCTAAGAATCTGGAAGAACAGGCTCTCAGTCTTGCAGGCCGTGACGTTTACGAAAAACTGGTCAAAGGCTATACCGAAAAACAGTGGGGACGCTCCTGTACAGAACTTCCTGCTTTTATAATCAAAAGACTCCCGCTGCGCTTTACCTATGACAACAACTATTTTAACGCCAGATTCCAGGGTATTCCTATGGGCGGCTATACCGCTATTATTGATAAAATGCTTGAAGGTATTGATGTGCTGACGGATACTGATTACTTTGAATGGATTAAAGAGCATGCCGATGAAATCAAGAAAACTGTATTTACCGGTCAGATTGATGAATTCTTCGGGTATCAGTTGGGCGTTCTGGAATATCGCTCCGTTCGCTTTGAAACCGAAGTGCTGGATACTGACAACTATCAGGGCAACGCTGTTGTGAACTATACAGAAAGAGAAGTGCCTTATACCAGAATTATTGAACACAAGCACTTTGAGTTCGGCACACAACCCAAAACGGTTATCTCCAGAGAGTATTCTTCCGAATGGAAGCCCGGCATTGAACCGTATTATCCGGTTAATAACGAAAAGAACAACACTCTCTATGAGGAGTATAAAAAACTCGCCGATCAGACACCCAACGTTATTTTCGGCGGCCGTCTGGGACATTATAAATACTACGATATGGACAAGGTCATTGAAGTGGCTCTTGCCGCTGTAAAGGAAGAATTTGGTGAATAATTCACTTACGGTTCTTCGCAGTATTCTTTTTCCGAGAACAGAGCTGTGTACACAAAATGAACTATATTTTCGTCTTGCTGACGGCTCTGTTCAATACTGTGAAGCAGAAAACTGTTTGAAGCTGCAGGGTACTGCTGCTTTTGATACTTATTTTAACGGACTTCCTCTTTCCGCTTATCAACACTACTGCATACCGTCGGCGCTTTTTTTGCGGCTGAGAGTATGCGGTAGTTTTGTGCTGCGTGTTTTTGGTGTTCATAAACATGATGTTGAATTCTGCGAAACACTACTCACGCAAAAAGAGATTCACTGCTCCGCTGTGACAGAAAACGTGACCGATCTTTCAGCCGTTTTACAGCAGGAAAATTGTGATATGCTCTATTTTACACTGCAGTCCTCTGACGGTGTTCTGTACGGCGGTGAATTCTTGTGCGGCAGTGAGCGTCCTTTCGGAATTAATATTGCCGTCGTCATCTGTACCTTTCGGCGGGAATCTTTTTTGCTCAGAAATTATCGTCAGATTTCGTCGTATCTGAATAACAGTACCGTACTGCACCGCAATAATATACATCTTTACATCGTGGATAACGGCAGAACTCTGGACAGCGCCGCTCTGAACAGCGATTTTATAACCGTTATCCCCAATGACAACACCGGCGGAAGCGGCGGCTTTTCCAGAGGCTATTATGAAGCGGTGCGCAGTGAGAAAGACTACACACATATCCTGTTTATGGACGATGATATTTTACTGGACTGCGAAATGCTGCTGAGAGTATACAGTCTGCTGCGAATCAGAAAACCTGCATTTGAAGATCTCGCCGTGGGCGGTACTATGCTGAAACTCAGCGATATGGTGACGCAACACGAGGCAGGGGCTCTTTGGGACGGCAAACGCCTGCATTCTATCGGTAACGGTATTGATATGACGCAGCGCAGGGCTGTCTTTGAATCAGTTTACTATCCCGAATGCGACTATAATGCCTGGTGGTTCTATTGCTTTCCTGCTGACTGGCAAAAACAATACGGCTATCCGCTTCAGTTTTTTGTCAAGGAAGACGATATCGAGTATTCTCTGCGATGCGCTTCTCATATTGCCGTACTCAGCGGTATCGCTGTGTGGCATGATGACTTTGACGGAAAGTATGACGGGTTTCAGGAATACTATATCAAGCGGAATGAACTGATCCTTACCTCTGTTCATAAACAAAAGTCGTATCTACTTTTTCAGCTCAGAAAGCTGCTTCTCTCTGTCATGAAACAGACTGTTTACCAGCGCTATTTTTTAGCGGATATTATTATTCGTGCCTACAGGGATTATCTCAAGGGCTGGAAGGCTTTTAACGAAACGGATACAGTGCTTTTGAATGAAGAATTGATGACTTATTGCAATGTTTTTAAAACCGATGAGGAACTGCTGAAAGAGGACGGCGTATATTTTGACCCACAAAAATATGAAACCTCTCTTTCCGAACCGGAAAATCTGAAAAAACAAGCTCTTTCCTGCAACGGTTATCTGATCCCCTATGTGTTTTATCACAAGGATCAGGACAATTTTTCCGTTTGTGATCTTGCCCGTTGCCGTATCGTGAATTTTTACAAGCACAAAAGGGTACTTCACTATGACCCTGACAGACAAAAAGGATTTGTTACCCGCCAGAAAAAAGGCCTGCTGTTCTGGAATCTTCTGCGGGTAATCGGTCTGTCTGTGCGTTTTTTGGTGCAATATCCCTTCGTCAGAAGAGGTTACCGCAAGCATCTGAAAGAACTTGGTGCTTATCCAAAAGCCTGACACTGCTTTCATACTTACACCTGCCAAAAAGCTGTACCCATCGGTACAGCTTTTTGGCGTTATTTATTCAACTCCGCAAAAGAAGCATCTCATACAGTTTTCATGATAACAAGACGATACAATAAAAATCTTTCGCCAAGCTTTTCATTGTTTTACTCAGCGTTTCATTATATCTTCTTTCAGCATCAGTTATCAAGGGTACCGGAGAGCGCTTTCGCAAAAGCTCCTATCTTAGATAACGAATAACAAAAATTGGTCGTCGATATGAATTCTTGCGGTCGGTAAAAATGCGGCAATCATCTTTTCGGGAATAACGGCTGAATATTGATCTTACCGCATTGATAGACGGCAAAAAACAAAAAGACTCCCTGCCTCATGCAAGTAGCCTTTTTGACGCTGCTGCCCAAGGCGTCACCCGGATTTGAACCGGGGAATCGGAGTTTTGCAGACTCCTGCCTTACCGCTTGGCTATGACGCCGTGTACATCTTTTTCAATCCTAAGAGAAACCCTTTCATCACATAATATGCAGCCAAATGAAAAATGATACCACCTCTTTTGGCTCAAATCCTGCACAGCAGCCTTTACACCATCGGCAAGGCAGGGAACCGTCTGACAGCCGCAATTGCTGATACCTATGCGTTCTTTCAATCGGCTTTTTGAAATGCATTCCATGAAGAATCCTTTCGTTTTTCTTGAAACCAGTAAACAACAGGGAACCTTCCAAAGAAAGTTCCCTGTCTGCAGGAGTGTACACAGATAGCAGACTTTAGCCTGCATCTGCCAAAAAATGCCTCAGGACTTCTTACCGTTATAGTTCACACCTTCGCCGTAAATGGTGTTCCAGTCGTCCTTCATTGAAACTGCTGTCCAGCCGTTCTCTTCACAGCTTGTACGCATACTGTCTGCTTTTTTGAGATTGCCGTTTTCTCTTTCCAGATCGTCACAGCAAAGCAGGAATGCGCCGCTTCTGTATTGATTGTTGTTGATAACGTAGTTTGCCATCGCAGCATCTCCTGAACTGTTGCCAAATGCAAGAACAGGCTGCTGGCCGATTTCACGCTCGATAACGCTGACCTTATTCATCTTCAGGTTCTTCGTGATAAATTCGCCGCCGGTAATGAGCTTGTCGTCTTTAGTAAAGGTATAGTCCAGACCGTCTTTGTCACCCTGACCGGATGCAACAAACGATTCATCCGAACCGATCATCTGGCTCAGCGGAATATTGATAACGCCGTCTACCAATCCTCTTGTGATCAGGCGATCTGTGCCGCTTACAATATAAACCTTGAAATCGTTTGCCTGCAGATAATCCACTACCTGCAGCATCGGCTGATAAAATGCCTGCCCGTTTGTCATGTTGCTGTAGCTTTCCATCGGCTGATCTCTGTATGCCTTGACGTAAGCGTCAAATTCATCAATTGTCATGCCCTTGAATGCCGTTGCAACAGCCTTGCCGTGTCTGACATCAAGTCCCTTGGGATATTCGCCTGTTTCAAAATACGTCTTGATAATGGCGGCCGTTTCTTTCTCTTCGTCACTTGCTTTGTCCTTATAATCAGGATCTTCCATCACACGGTGATACAGCAGCTTGTGATCGAAATATCCGGGATCTGTTTCGCAGCACAAAGTACCGTCCATATCGAATACGGCAATACGGTCTTCTACCGGAATGAAATCCTTGGAATTTTTATCTGTAACCGCTTTGATATATTCGGTAAGCTCTGCTTTCAGCGGAGCTGAATCTGTCCACATCGAAAGCGGATTGGCCTGTGTGTCCGTTTCTACTTTCTTGATGGCATCGTCAACGTTCTTTGCCAGCTCCATGCTCTGGAAATCGCTGTTATCAGACAGCTTCAGATCAAAGCTTGGTGTAATATCAAATTCCGCTTTTGCGTTTTTGCACGTAAGATCCAGAATATGACCGCCCTTTGTTCTGTCATCGGAGATGAAATGGAAGTGCCAGCCTGCTGCGTTCAGACCGCTCATGTAATCCGGACAGTACAAGCCTACTACCGTTCCTGCGATATCCTGATAAGTAAACTCCCGCTGGTCTGTTTCCAGAGCCTTATCAAGCGACTTGTAGGGCTTTTCCTGTTTCAGCTCACTGCGGACCAGCATTTTTTCAAAGGTGCCGCTTGCCTTGACCATATAGAACATATTCTTGCCCTTGTCGTTGACTGTCTTATCCAGCGTTGCCTTGAATGCTGCCATATCCGTAACGTCAGTAACGTCTACCGCTACGTCACTGTCAAAACAGGTGACGTTTGAAAAAGGTACTGTTTCTGTGTCCGCAGCTTCCTGTACAGTGCCGTCACTCAACGCCTGATATACCTTGCCGTCGATCACGATCATCTCGCCGTTGACGCCCTCAAAGGTACCGATGCCTGTATCGCCGTGCTCTTTCAGCTCACTGACGCTGATTACACCATCATAGTAGCCCTGCGTCAGTGACTGCAAAAGCGCTACCTGATAAATGGTTTCAGTGTCCTGCACCGGTGTCGCTGCTGTCTGTGCAGGCTGCTGCGAACACGCAGACATAGCCAGCAGCATGGCAGCAGTCAAGATAATGACTGATTTTCTTTTCATTATGTTGCCTCCTTATTAATTATCGCTTCTTCTCTGACGAAGAAAGCTTTCAGCTCATTCACCAACAGGTATCTGAGCATATTCACAATATTCCATAAATGCCATATCCGATCCCGCATAGGGTATGTGATCAGGATGATCCAACACATGGTCCCTGTTACGATTCATGTACTCTCTGCTCCTGTTAAACCACGGCCATTTTTCAATACTTAGATTGTCGTTCCAGGTGCAGTCAAACTCATACCATTTTCCGTCAAGAAGGATTGCGTTCCATGCATGACTCCAACTGGTCAAGCTGCGGACAGTCAGCCCTGCAAGGTTCATAAGATATTTCGCCGTCAGCGTATAATTCTTGCACACGCCTGTTGGCTTCAGGATGCCGTAATAATTAAGGGGCTGCCCATCTTCTAATGTTTCGTCTGTCAAATCGTAATTAATATAGTCCTGTATGTATTCAGCGATGCGGATCTGCTTCTCCAGATCCGTCATATCATCTGTAATCGTTTCTGCAAGGATTTCCTTTGCTCTTTTCTCAATCGCTACATACTTGTCGTAATCATACATCAGCGCTTTTTTCAGCGTTTCGTTATCTGCAATCGTTTCCCAGTCGCTGATGCAGGTATCGTCTATCGACAGTGAAGTGATGGTGTGGTTGTTCTTCAGCGGAGCAATACTTTTAACATAATTGGCGATCATAACAACCTGCTTCAGATTCTTAATCTTGTTGAGCGGTGACAAATCCGTGATCGGTTCCTCAACAAAACTGACACTCTTAAGCTTTTTGCACGCACTCAAATCCGGTATTTCTGTTATCAGATCATCGTTAAAGCTGATACTCTCCAGTCCTGTCAATTGGCTCAAAGCAGAAATATCCGTCAGGTAGCTTTCTGATACTGACAGTGATTTCAGATTCACGAAATACTCAATACCGTCCAGCGTTGTCGTGGGATTATTCTGTCCTCCTATGCTCAGGTTTGTAATTTTGGCACAATCCTCTGCTGTAAGCGCTTTGCCATCTTCCAGCCCCAGCATACTTCTTGCTGCTTCCGCAATGCCGGCGTCCATCTTACCGTCAGGTGACTGAGGATCATGCTTCACACCCGGCTTCGAAGGGGGTTGGGTAGGCTTCCTGTACTGATAGGTTCCGTTTCTTTTGTCTAATGCATTATCATCATTATACTTGATCTCCAGCGTATCCGGAGCCTTGAAATTCAAACGGATGGTTTCGCTATCTGCTTTTAGCTCAAACTGCGTTTGCCCGGATTCTTTATCGTAGGGTGAAGATACAATATCTCCGACACTAACCTGTCTCACTTCTGAAAAGTTGTCTCCTTCTTTGTTAAGCAGCAACATTCTGAAATACAGTTTTCCATTGGATACACTGACCTCCGCCTCGTATTCCATTAAGTAATTTTCCCTGTTTTCATCTGTCTTAGACTTGGAAAAAACACCGGTGATGATGTTTTGTGAATGATGGCTTTCTTCTTGTTTCTCCGGCGTACCGGATTCGTCCGCTGCAGAATGGTCTCCCGTACGCTCTTCCTTACTTTCTTGTGAACCGTCGTTCACACTTTCTTCCGTGCTTTCTTTGGTGCTTGCCTCCGCACTCTCTTTCGAGCTATCTTTCGATTGCTGAGACGCACTCGTTTCTTCTGAAGAATTGACGGAAGACACTTCATTTTTGTCTGTGGAGCTTACGGCAGATAGCTTGCTTTCTTCTGACGAAGCACTTTCGCTTTTCCCTTTTGAAGCACAGCCGCACAGCGACAAAACACCGATCAAGCCTGCCAGAATAAGCGAAAACATACACATAGAATTCTTCATATTCTATCCCCTTTCGTAGTTAATCCTTCGCAGCCTCACTTTATGATTCACACATCCGGAAACTGCTGACTTTACCGCTTGAAGTGCCTCTCTGCCAAATCAAAAATCCCTGACCATCATCTGACCTGGCAACATCTCACAGCCCTTTTATTCAAAAAGGATACTATTCTTTCGAACAATTACTATTGTAACACTTTACGACTCATAAATCTCTGTTAATTCAAAAATTTTGGCAAAATTCTGCCTTTTTAACAAAGCAAAATGTCTACAATTAGTCGAATATCACAACACTGATTTTTCACCGTATTTGTCTGCCACTGCTGTTCCCGATTTTAACCAACACCGGTCTTTCCTATCGCTTTCCTTGCATCCTACACAACACTTAGCTGCTCAGAAGCGTTCATGTGATCCCTGAAAGAACCTTACTCATACAGCAAGCCCCTTAACATAACACAGACCATGAACAGCTTTGGCTGTCCTTCTGTTATGTTAAGGGGCTTTTGTGTTGTTATGATGCGGTTTTGACGTTCATTCCTGAAATTTACCGATAAAATGAGTACCGAACGAATCACTTGACTCAAAGAATAATCACACAATATATCATGAGAATGCGGTATGCTCACCCTGCAAGGCTCCGGTGCGCCGCCTATATTGTCGGTATTTTTCTGTTGACAGTCTGCGACAGCACAGATTAAGCTGTGCTGCTGCTTTCGACGATCACTTATGGTTCAGCAGTATCATGCGTCGGCTCTTTCTGGCGTTTGCCGTAAAAAAATTCTTTAACGAATTTCGGCAGAAAGCGGAATATAAGATAACCAATCAATATTCCCACAAAATTAAGAATAATATCGTCTATATCTATAGTTCTGTAATAGCTCTTGCAGCTAAATGAAATCAGCAGTTGAATGCATTCGATCATTACGGGAAACAGTAAGGCATCAAGAATATAAAAGGCTTTATGCTTATGTACGACCACAAAAGGCAAAGAAACGCCAAAAGGAATCATCATTACGATATTCCCGATCAATTGCAGGATAACCGTTTCTGCATCGCCATTATCTCGAAGTAATTCCGAGATAGTGGAAAACGGAATCAGATTGATCGTTTCATCGGTAAACACCATTATTTCCGGTTCAATAATAATCGGAAAAACCGTGATCGAAATGACTGCAGTGATATACAGGGTAAATAATACCAGCAGTATTTTCCTGCCTGCCGGTCTTTTCTTTATAATTGAAATAATCAGCAAAGGTATCAAAAGAATAACACCCAAAAAAATCGCAAAAATTCTTTCTATAATCATCTTCTCACTAATCCTTTAATAGTTTTTCATTACAACCCGTTTCGAAGCGATATTTACCCCATTATAATGACGTGGCGAACCGATACAAGTTGTGTCAAATGATAAAGTAGAAATATATGTACTTTTGGCTGCAGCATAGACACAGGGCACAAAAGAAACGCAAAATACTGCCAACATCAATAAAACAGAAAGCAGTTTTTAGCATTGTTTCTACACATTATTTTTTTCATTTTAACTCGGAGCAAAGCCCGATGTAAGCTCGCTTAACATCGGCTGCGACGAGGCAACCTCACCGCAGGAGCTTTAGCTCCTCGGGGTTTCAGTGGGGGATTATAACCCCCACTGAAAGTCCGAATGGCACCCGCCGCCTAAGAGGGTGCGGGTGTCCAGTGGACACCTCTGCGAAGCAGAAGCACCGACCGAGCCGGCAGGCAAGACCCGGGGGACATCGGTGATTGGTTATATCATCCTTTCAAATTAAAACACAAGAGGAATTATAACATATCACATCAACGATATCCATCGTCATCATCACAGAATATTTTATAACAAAGGTAATCATATATTTACTTTTTTCACCATTCTTGCATTGTAGTGCTTATGTGCATTGGCTTTTGATAACAGCAGGAGCGCAGTCAATGCCATTGAATAAACCGGTAGATGAAACATTATGCAAATTATACTGCCACACAGATCAAGGAAGACAACAATCTTTCTGTGTCTACAATTACGAACAGCCTAAATGGTATTTCCATCTCAAAAGTCGGTATACAAACAAGAAAACAAAAAACCTGCCACAAATGTGACAGGTTTTGTTTTGGAGGCGTCACCCGGATTTGAACCGGGGAATCGGAGTTTTGCAGACTCGTGCCTTACCACTTGGCTATGACGCCGAATAAAAAATGGAGCTTAATTTGGTATCAAGCTCCGTTTTTTGGAGCGGATGACGAGGCTCGAACTCGCTACCTCAACCTTGGCAAGGTTGCGCTCTACCAGATGAGCTACATCCGCATTGGTGCCTTCGGGCGGAATCGAACCACCGACACGGGGATTTTCAGTCCCCTGCTCTACCGACTGAGCTACAAAGGCAAATGCCGATCCGGAACGGGATCGAACCGTCGACCTCTAGCGTGACAGGCTAGCGTTCTAACCAGCTGAACTACCGGACCGTATGGTGGGAACAATAGGGCTCGAACCTATGACCCTCTGCTTGTAAGGCAGATGCTCTCCCAGCTGAGCTATGCTCCCACATCAACCGCAAAGTCATTTGAATCTTTTTGATTCGCTGTTTCTCTCGGCGACTTGTATATAATACCACTTCTTTATATTTTTGTCAAGCCTTTTTTTATTTTTTTTCAAAAAAAATTATTCTTTTTTCTTCCCGTTCCCATAAATGCTGTTCTGATGCGGTTTATGCGCCCTTCACCGCCTGTCCGCAAACTGCTCAACCGGAACGCCAAGCCGGGTCAGAATATCAATATAGCCGTCATAGACCTCATCACGGGAAAAATCCGCTTCTTCCAGTTCCCGGTCTGTCATCCTGTTAAGGGTCTGATAAAAATCTGTTGCCAGCTCTATATACTTGTCCGTCATCTGTAGATTTTCAAATAGCAGATCCTCTGCTTCTCCGATCTTTCCTTCACGAACCAGCATATCCAGCGTCAGATGAAGCCGGTCCGTTTCAGACAGCATCTCTGATGATTCATATTCATAACGAACTTCCCTCTTGTTAAAAACCAGATTCGCTACATATCTGGCAATAATCTCAATCTGCCGCAAGATCCAGTCGTCCTGAAATCCCATGGTATCCTCCTCCGATCCTTTTAGTCACTTTCTCCTGCCAGAACACCTGTCGAAAACGCACTCTGTAAATTAAAGCCGCCTGTGTAAGCGTCTACGTCGATAACCTCTCCGGCAAAATATAGCCCTCTGACCAGTAATGACGCCATGGTTTTGGGATTGATCTCTTTCACACATACGCCGCCGGATGTCACGATGGCCTCTTCTATCGGTCGGAAGTCTTTTACTGTCAGCGTATAGCTTTTCAGCAGCTTCTGAATAGACTGCCGCTCTGTTTTTGTTATCTCACTGCACCGCTTGTCCGGATTGATTCCCAGTTTTTTGACAAAGCTGTTGACCATCGCACCCGGCAGCAAGCTCCGTATGAGTTGTTCCGGACGCTCAGTATGCCGTGCTTCTATCTCTCTGAGCAGCCGCCCTTTCAGCTTTTCTTCCGACAGCGCCGGCTTCAGATCAAGCTGCAAACTATACCTGCCCCTTTCCATCGGGCGAAGATGTGCGCTGGCACTGAGAATCATGGCGCCTGATACGCCATACTGCATAAACTGCAGTTCTCCGAAATCCGTATAGATTTTTTTACCGCCTTTTTTGGCATCTGTGACTGTCAGCGCAATATTTTTCAGCAGCAGACCATTCATTGCCGGGTCTGTCTTTTCTTCGGTAACCAACGGTACCAGCGATGGCTTCGGCGGTATGATGGTATGCCCTGCCTGCTTTGCAAAGCGATAACCGTCTCCTGTCGAGCCTGTCAGCGGATAGGATTTTCCGCCACAGGCTATGATAACCTTATCATAAAACCGAATGCCACGGGCTGTCTGAATCCCTTTTATGGCGCCGTCTTCCGTCAGAATCTCCGAAACCTCCTCCTGAAACACAATCCGAACCCCTGCCTTGCCTGCCGTACGCAGCAGCGTATCGACCACGTCGGCTGCCTTGTCCGATACAGGAAAAACTCTGTGTCCACGCTCTGTTTTCAGTGCCAGACCGTTTTCCTCAAAAAATCGCATGGTGTCTTCCGGTGAAAACCTGTGCAGCGCACTATATAAAAATCTGCCGTTTGTGGGGGTGTTTTCAATTACCGTTTTGACATCACAGCAGTTTGTTACATTACACCGACCCTTGCCGGTGATGTAAAGCTTTCTGCCGATTTTTGCATTCTTTTCATATACAGTGACGGCGTCGCCCTTTCCTGCTGCGAAAATCGCTGCCATCATTCCTGCGGCACCGCCGCCGATCACTGCCACTTCTCTCCGGCTCAATCGGCTTCATCCTTCCTGTTATTCTGATATACGTCATACTCCTGCCAGATTCCCTCCAGCATTCCGAAAGTATGCTTGACTTCGTCGTCCATCTTCAGTACGGTTGCCACGATCAGTGCGTTAATCATACTCAGCGGCGCTACCAGTGAATCTACAACTGCCGCCATATCACTCTTGGCAATCAGGATATCATCTGCCACTGCCGCTATCGGACTTGCCATACTGTCCGTTAGGGCGATTACTTTTGCTCCTCTTCTTTTGGCAAAGGTCATCGCCTGAATGGCTGCGTTGGAATAGCGCGGAAAACTGATGCCGATAATGACGTCATCTGAGGATATGCGAAACAGCTTTTCATAGATTTCAGTTTCTCCGTAGTTGCTGATAACTTTTACGTTCTCAAATATCAGGGAATAATAATACCCCAAAAAGGACGCCAACGCTGCTGAGCTTCTGACAGCAAAGATATAAATCGTTCCGGCCTGAGAAATGGCTTCCACCGCTTTTTCAAAATCTTCCTTTGATGTTTCTTCTATCGTTCTGCGGATTTTTTCGATATCCTTTGTCAGCACGTTTTCCAGCACGTTTCCTCCGCTGATGCGGCTTTGCGTTACTTCTATCCGCTGAACAGAAGTCAGCTTGTCACGAATCATTTCCTGCATTGCTTTCTGCATTTTCGGATATCCGTCATAGCCCAGCTCTGTAGCAAACCGCACGACTGTTGATTCGCTGACGCCTACGGTACTGCCCAGTTTGGCTGCCGTCATAAATGCCGCTTTGTCATAATGCTCTGTAATAAAACCGGCGATCAGACGCTGTCCTTTAGAAAAACCCGATTTCATCTCATTGATTCTTGATAACAGATTCTTTGTCATGGTATAATCTCCTGACCGTTTTCCGTGCGTCCTCTGCTGATGAAAGCCGCACTTTTCATTCTATCCTATTTTATATCCGATAAAGCAAAAAATCAAGCATAAATCAGCAAGGGGGGGGCAGGGAAATCAGTGTTGTCGGGGCAACTGCATGAAAATACTTCTCCGGCAAAAAGCTTTCCTCTATCCTGCCTGTCGGCTCGGTCGGCGCTTCTCCCTGCAGCAAAGGCGTCCAACGGACACCTCGCACTCTTTCCTGAAACCGCTGAGTTTATGTAAAGCATCTTTTTCATAGAACAGTCAAAACAAATGCGTCCAATATGCTTTTGGCTATCAGCTTTTGATAATTGCTTTCCCTGACCATAGGACTGTTTCCTTTTTACAGATTTTCCGACCCCTTGTCAGTTTATTCTACATAAAACACTCTGTTCTCTTTTCTGGGTGCCGCTTCCGGAAGATCACCTTCACAGTACCCGACAACACAATGACCTATGCCTTCATATTTTCCATCTATTCCCAGCTTTTCAAGCAGCTCCCGACCGACAGAACCCTCCATCTCTTCTTTCGCACGATGGATCCAGCAGCTTCCCAATCCTAACGAATGAGAAGCCAACATCATTGCATCCATCACAAGGCTGCCGTCATATACACAGGTAGGTCTGCTCTTGTCAGCCAGCACCAGAAGAACTGCCGGCGCTCCGTAAAACGGGTCAAAGCTGCTGTCCCAACCGCCGATCCGGCAGTTTTCGGCTGACAGTCTGTCCCGCCATTCCTTATCTGTTATCGCTACAATCAGCGTCCCCTGTGACCCTCTTCCGCTGGCGGCATAAGTACCGGCGGCTGTTATCTGCTGCAGCAGCTCCTTCGGCACTGGTTTCGGCTGAAACTTGCGGATACTTCTTCTTTGCATAATAGCGCTGATCACTTCGTTCATATCTTTTAAACCTCGTTTCCTGTAAACCCTTTGCAATTTGCAGTGTCTTATCCTGCGGCAATTTGCAGCACTTTATCCTGCAATTCATTATCCTGCCTTGATTCTGTGGCGCACTGCCTTTCCTTATCGTACAACAGATTGCAGCGCCTTACCCTGCGGAAAAACATAATACCGTTTCTTACAACGCATTACAGAGCATTACTGAGCCTTTATCCTACAGCAAACTGCTCCGCATTCCATATCACATCTGCGTCACAGTTGCTTCTCCACTGTGAATGCCATGAATCGGGCGCCGTATCTCTTTCATAAATCTGAATTTTTTGGTCAGGCTGCCAGTTACGGAAAACGCCTTGCCCCATCTCTACAATATTGGACAAAATCGTGATGTAGGAAATATTCCGACAGTCTGAAAATGCGTAGTCTCCGATTTTCAGAACGGAGACCGGCAAAATCACTTCATCAATCATGGAACAGCCTTCAAACGCTCCGTCTGCTATAATTTCAGTCCCGTTTGCCACCCCAACTCCGCCTGTCTTCGCTTTCGGGCAGCACATCAGTGTTTTCTGATCCTTGGTATACAAGATGCCTTCAACAGACGTATAACGCCGGCTGTCTTCCTCAACGCTGATATCTTCCAGCCGATCACAGTTGACAAAAGCTTCTTTACCAACGGATTCAACAGAAGCAGGCAGCGTGATCGTTCTCAGCGACCTGCAGCCGCTGAAGCAGGAGGCTCCCAGCTTTCTCAGACCTTCCGACATTCTGATTTCGGAAACACCGCCCATCTCGTAAAATGCATAACTGCCGATTGACAAAACGCCCTTCTCCAATACGATGCGGCGGATTTCAGAAGCATGGAGATGCCACGGAGCCGTACTTTGAATTTCTGCCCGATTATTCTCTCCAACAGCATAGTTCAGAGAATAATCCGTCATTTCCCCTTCGCCGCTGACAGTCAATACGCCGTTTTCATCTATCTCATAGCGCAGGTTTTCACCGCAGCTTCCGCTGATACCCTTTTCATCGGGATTTTCTTCCACCGTTACCGTCAGTTGAGCTGTCTGTCCACGATAGGTGACTGATATTAACTGCTCACCCGCTGCCGTATGGTCAAACTCACTGATCATGCAGTCTGACAGCGGCACTGTTTCCGTTTTGCCGTCATCATATACCGCTTCAAGCTCCATGCCGGCAGGGTCAAACGCTTCATTCTGATAATATGTTGTTTTTGACGGCGGCTTTGTCATGTGCAAGGATACCAACTCACGTATCACAGACCTTTCTGAAGCAACGGCGCTGTCCGCTCCTGCACCGGCAGAAGATTGTTCTGTGTCGGTACTGTTCTTCGGCAGCAGCACCAACAGCAGTACAATGACCACTATCAATGCAGCAGCTCCTGCAATGGACAAAATCAAGGGAAGGCGGTTTTTGCCGGCAGTCTTTTGTACCGGAACAGAGGGCGGTGCCGGCTGCTGCTTGGGATTATCCTGCAACGCTTCCAGCGCCCTTCGCATTTCTTTTGGCTTTTGCCATCTGTTTTCCGGAGCGAACTCACACGCTTTCAGAATAACATCGTTCAAAGCCCGGTTATTGCCATACATCGGCGCCGGCAGTTTTTCTCCCCTGAACCGTTTGATATTAGCTGCCTCTACCACCTCAGGACGGACAGTGTTGCCGCTGTCGGGCGGTACAAAGGGCGGTTTGTTGCCGTTGAGCAGACGATACATGACAATTCCCAGTGAATAGATGTCCGCCCTTATATCAGCAGCACTTCCACGGGATATTTCCGGCGACATAAAGGTATAGGTTCCTCTAACCGTCATTCCGACGTTGGTGTTTGACAGTATTTTTGATTCCCCGAAATCCCCCAGCTTATACACGCCCACAGAATTGACAAAAATATTGGCTGGCTTGATGTCACGGTGAATCATGTTATGCTTATCCAGTACTTCCAGCGCTTCACAGATATCTATGCCGAGCTGTATCACTTCCGCTTCGCCAAAATAATGCTCACGCATATATTTAGGCAGTGCTTTCAGAAATTCCATACGGATAAAAATATCGCAGCCGATATCTCCCGGCTTAGGAATAATGAGATGATCCTCATAGGATACAATATTGGTGTTGCCTCGCAAAGCATAGCAAAAATTAATTTCACTGATCATTCTGTCCCTGACAGAATCAAAATAGGCAGGAAGCGCAGACTCGTCCGGTATGATTCCCTCTGCAATCAACGCTTCTGTGTTAACATTTTCTTTAGAAACAGAAATGTGCTTGACCGCTGAAACATACGTGTTGCCGTATTCTGTTTTTTCGGCAAGATAAACCGCACCGAAGGTACCTTTTCCGATCAGCTCTTTAAGATACCACTCTCCCCACAGGGGTGAAAAGGACATTGCGTCCGACATCTTCACTCACTCCGTTTTTCATTATTTATCATTCACCGTTTGCTGTTTGCTGCAGTTCACAGTGAAATGGTGTATTCATTCAGTACATTTCCCTCAAGGTCCGTATACCGGTAGATCATACTGTACTGCCGTATATGATATGCCTGCATGACACGACGGATCTCTGCCTGCATATCCGGCTTGTTCTGCTCCAGCGCTTCGTCCATCATCTGTTTCTGCTGTTCGGTGATAGACGTGACATTGTAGCGGAATTCATAGACAATAACGTCTTCTCCTTCTGTATAGATACTGCCGTCTGCCACTCCCTGCGTTTGTCTGATCTGTTGAACTGCCACGTCCTTTTCTGCCTGCCCCAGAGGCGTTGACAAATAATCTCTGATCGACAACAGTTCACTTGTTTCAGATGATGACTCAATTGGTTCAGACACACTCGGCTCCGGCATACTCGGCTCCGGCATACTCGGCTCCGGCACACTCGGCTCCGGCATACTCGGCTCCGGCATACTCGGCTCCGGCATACTCGGCACAGGCACACTCGGCTCCGGCATACTCGACTCCGGCATACTCGGCACAGGCACATCTGACTCCGGCATACTCGGTACAGGAACATCTGATTGCGGCAAAACAACCGATGATTCCGGCAAACCGGTATAAGACGGGGCAGAAATATCTCCCGTGGAAGCATCGCCTCCGTCCGAACGACTGCGGGATATAACGACAATTGTTACGATCAGTCCGATCAGCAGCACCGCTCCCAATGCTCCGCCAATGATCCATGGCAGCTTGCTTTTTTTCTTTTCAGCGGAATTCGGTGTCGTGTTCGTCAGAGCACTGCCTTTGAAAACAGCATCAGAACCGTCGGAAAACGCTCCGTTATTCCTGTCCAGAGGTCTGTTAAACAGCGACTCCAACGCTTGTTTCATTGCTTCGGGCGTTTTCCAGCGTTCTTCCGGACGGTAGGCACAGGCACGGCACACAATGGCTGACAGTGCATCGTTTTGGCAATAAGCAGGCCTTGGCAAAGCCTCGCCCTTTAACCGTCTGACGTTTGCATTCTCCATTTCCGGAGCAGAGGCAGGCTGATTCATCAGAGCCAGAAACGGCGCTCTGTTGCCGTTCAGCAAACGATACATCACCAATCCGAGAGAATAGATATCGGCTGTGATATCAGCAGACTCGCCCCTGGATATTTCGGGTGACATAAAGGCAAAAGTACCCCGAACACTCATGCCCATGGTTGCTCCCGACAGAACCTTTGATTCTCCGAAATCACCTAACTTGAATATCCCCATGGAATTGACAAAAATATTGGCAGGCTTGATGTCACGGTGGATCATGTGATTGATGTTCAGAACAGACAGCGCTTCACACAGAGATATCCCCAACCGGATCACATCGTTTTCCGTAATCGGGTGTTCCATCATATATTTTGTCAGCGGCGTCAGCAGTTCCATGCGGATAAATATATCGTAACCGGCTTTTTCCTTCTTGGGGATAATACAGTGATCCTCATAAGAAACTATATTGGTATTGCCGCGCAGTGTATAACAGAAATTGATTTCCTTGATGATCTGATCCCGTAAAGTATCACAATAGATGCCAATCGTTCTGTCGTCTGCGGCAATTCCTTCCGAAACAAGCATTTCTTTTGTCATGCTCTCAGGCGGAATGGAAATATGCTTGACAGCAGATACATAGGTATTGCCGTATTCTGTTTTTTCGGCACGATAAACAGCGCCGAAGGTGCCTTTGCCGATCAGTTCCTTCAGTTCCCATTCTCCCCACAACGGTGAAAAAGACATCGCATCTTCCATAATCTTCACTTCTCTTTTGTTTCATTTCATTCTGTTGTTTTCTATGCAAACGACAGTATAAAAAGGTATACTTCACCACATTACTCAATATCATATTATCATACTTACCCCACGGTTGCAAGCCATTATCTCCGTTATACCAAAAAAGGAGCGCAGCAGTAAGTATGACGTTACCGCAAAACCGGCACTCCGCCACGATCAGGAGTTGTCCTCTGCGCTGACAGCGCAACAAAAAGCAATTCTCGAACAATTCATAGATCATCACGCAGAATTAATGTACCTCGGCGAACGTGACGCGTTTTGCCGGGGTTTCTCTTTGGCTGTTCGATTAATGATCGAAGCGATGAGCAAAAAAAGCTAACACGCAATACTTCGCTCTGTTTTGCACAAACAAATCGCTCGCAGTTTGTTCCCTATCTTGCCGGAAAAATCCCACGCAGCCGATTGGCTGCGGTTTGTAGACGCAAAAATGGCGCAAGCTCAGAGTTTACAGAGATACTTAGCTTGTGCCTTTATTGTTGATAACCAATCACCGATGTCCCCCGCCTCTTAGGCGGCGGGTGCCATTCGGATTTTCAGTGGGGGTTATAATCCCCCACTGAAACCCCGAGGAGCTAAAGCTCCTGCGGTGAGGTTGGATCAATGCAGCCGATGTTAAGCGAGCTTACATCGGGCTTTGCTCCGAGTTAAATTCCAACGGTCAATATCTGATATGCTGTCATCAACGAAAACGGAATCAAACCATATCCATTCGTCTTACGGCAGAAAAAGAAAGAAATTAAAACCAAAGAATAACAAGCACAAATGACCTTGACGGACTATCTGATTGCGTGTTCGGGAAACACAAATATCACGGCGGCAGATCTGTCGGCGGTGCTGCAAACCTTCATCAGCAAAATCATTGTTTGCGAGTGCGAGAAAACGCAGAGCCAAACCTCCCCGCAGCGAATCGATATCCGCATCCGTTACTTCGGAGCCTTCGCTCTGCCGGGCATAACCGACATAACAGAAGAACCCGAACAAGACGAAGGCGGACAGCCTGAACTGTCCGCCTTCGCATAGGACACAGCCTTAACCTGAAAACGTTCTTTTCGGTATCAGTCTGAAAGAGTCCTTTTCCTCTCGGTATTTGTATTGCTGACCTTATGGTTCAAATGTATATTCTGCCAAAACAGATCCTGTTTTGCCGATATATCGGTACACAATCTTGAATTCCTTGAGTTTTCCTTCGTCCATCATACGGTGGATCAGTTGTGATACCGTGGGACGAATCAATTCCGTGTAATTATTCATTTTCTGCTTCTGCATTGAATTCAATCCATATACATCATACGTCACTTCGTAAATCAACTTGTCATCGTCTTCTACCTTGATGTCAAAATCTTTTGCGTCGGGATTTTGTGCCAGAAACTCCGCCTTCATTGTTACGATTTCTTTTTGTCCGGCATCACTCTCCCAGTATTGTCTAACAGTTTTTTTCTCAAAGAAAACCTTCCATGCCAGAAATCCTCCGACAATCGCCACAACGAGTATGATGGCAACGATCAGTATACCCTGAGATTTTTTATTGCGTGTATATGTTGCCGTACCGGCTGCTGAAGCACGGGATACAGAAGAAGGCTGATAAAGCGGCGCATTCATATCGTTTTCAGGGCGATATAACGGCGCATTGGGATCATAATCCGGCTGGTATAAGGGCGCATTAGGATCATAGTCCGGCTCTGGATTGCTCTGGCTGCCGTTAGTCTGAGCGAAACCGCCGCCCACACTACCGTTATTCTGAGCAAAGCCGCCGCCCACACTACCGTTATTCTGAGCAAAGCCACCGCCCACACTACCGTTATTCTGAGCGAAACCGCCGCCCACAC